>FUFK010077283.1_pt1 | contig 17396 bp, 10 predicted proteins | sample 1021851 | NCBI WGS metagenome assembly FUFK01 (sample SAMEA51879418, study PRJEB19060) | metagenome | reverse complement strand
CTTTTGAGCGAATTCATCGTTCCAATTTGGTTGGAATGGGAGTCTTACCTTTGACATTCAAATCTGGAGAATCTCACGAATCATTAGGACTTGATGGTAATGAAACATACGACATACCGATTACTGATGATGTTAAACCATTGCAAATGTTGACAGTTTCTGCAACTAGACCAGATGGGACAATTGTTGAATTCGAAGCACAGGTTAGACTTGATACGCCTGTTGAAGTCGAGTATTATCGTAATGGTGGTATTTTACATACAGTACTTAGACAACTAGCAAAATAAAGCGTCATCTTGAAGATGAGACGGTACGAGGATTTCACATGGCGGAACTCAGCGGGTTTGTTCAATATCGTTTTCGTTCTGACGAAAATGATGCCGAGATTTTGCTACGTGGTGATGCAGATTGGGTCCGAAGTAAAGTTGCCGAACTTGGTTTAGAGGGAGTCGGTTGGATGATGCCAATCGGCCAAGAAGTGAAAGCTACAAATACTTCAGGAATATCATACAAAACCAAAGCCAATGTCGACATTGATGTCGATGATCAACCACTAGGCGACAAACCTCTGGATATGGGCCCCGAACCGGACCCCTCTCGTATTCCGGTAGTCAGAAGGCCGATTGGGGAATTAGATTTAGATAGTGAATTACGAGCACTTGGGCTTGACAATCTAACTAAACCTGACCCGATTGAACTAATGGACATTTTTTCTGAACTGGATGAACCATTACCCGTGCAGGGGACAATGAGTATTGATCCAATGGCTGAGGCATGGCTTCGAGAATTGATGAATATTGTCGTTCGTGATTACGGTTTTACTGCTTTAAAAACCAGTGATATTGAAGAGATTGCGAGCAAAAAGTTGGGTAACCGCGAGGGGACAGCGCTCGAAGTCTGGCTCGAGTCGTTATTTTCGGCTGGGAAACTGGTAAAAGTTCACGGTGGCGATGCCATCGGTTGGGGTCCATCCCCGCGTTGGTTAGCCGGTAAAGTTTGATTACTTTTGGCCGGATTGATAAATGCCTATTTCGCTCTACTGTTACGCATGTAGCATGTTGATTAAAGGACAGAATTCCAAAGCAATTAAAGTGGTAGTATGTGTGGCTCAACAAGTGATGATGATGTTTTCCCAAGGCAATCTCTTCAAATCCCGCGCCAAGAGTATCTTGCTATGTCTGCTAATGATTCTCTCTACTACCGCAGCACTAGCAACTACTGCAAGTGCTTCCCAAGCAAGAACCTACACTACGAATGTCGACCCTCATGATGTCGCTATAGGCGATTTCAATTGTGACAATCACAATGACATTGCCGTGGCTACGGACGGAACCCACACCATCACAGTTTTGTGGAATGATGGTAATGGTGATTTCTCTGAAAGGCAGGACATTTGGGTTTCCGCCAATCAAGATAGGAATGCCGATTGGGATGAATTCTCCAATGTACAGTTCATTGAATCGGGGGACTTTACCGGCGATGGCGTAACTGATCTTGTTATTTTCCAGCGTAACAATCCGTTCAAAACCAATGATGATGGTACGCCAGCGGGCGAACCAGGAAACGTCACAATCATTGAAAACGGTGGCTGTAACCAAAAGACATGGTCGATCGGGGAAAGATATACTCACTTCTGGGCTTGGGATTTGGAGGTTTCTGACTTGAACAAAGACGGCAATGATGACGTCATGATTCTAGATTTGCAAGCAGATATTACCACACAGAGAGTTGTCACTTACCTTGGCCCGATAGGGTCCAACACGCAAGGCATAGTTACCAATCTTGGCCCAGCTCAACAGAACACCTACCGAGCCTTCGCGGCCGGTGATTGGGGGGAAGAACAAGTAGGTACTGGTGGCGGAATACCCGGCGGTGGCGGCGTTACCTGTTTAGACAACGATATGTGGCTCTTGAGAGACGAAGGAATAGACTATTCTACAGGTACAGTGACTAACCCCGGAAAAGGCGACAATGTCTCAATCGTGGAATTCAACTGTCAAACCAACTCGTTCCCTCTAAGTTATACTTTCAGTCCAACTCCAACAAGCACCTCTGAGCACGTCATTAACATGCAAACGCCATATTCGAGAGATCTATCAGTTGCTGACATGAATAATGATGGTACTGCTGATGTTCTCGCAATGATTGATGATTTGGTTGAAAATATAACCTACGTAACCTCTTCAACATCTGGAACCTGGTCTAGTCCAGCCAAAGCGCCTTTCGGTGATTATGCGGCATTTACGCTAACTGCTACGGATCTAAACGGCGATCAGGAGCCCGATTTCATTGTACCAAGTCTGGCCGAAGCCGAAACATCTACCGATTCAACCGGAGCAGTAACAAACACCTACTTATTGACCTCTCCAACCTCGATTCAGATTACCCTTTCAGACGGCAATGGAGGGTTCTTAAATCCGTTATCATATGGAGCCGGATTAAGGCCTCACATTGCTGAGGTTGGACAGCTTGTTGGAGGTTCAAATTCTGCTTTGGATGTTGTTGTAGCACACGCAAACTTCAATTTTGGGGGATGGCGGGATAATCTCGGCTGGCAAGGTCAATATGATACCATTTCAGTTATAGAAATGGATAATCAAGATATTTCAATCTCTGACATAGATATATCGCCAGTGGACCGTTTCGTTGGCCAAGTAGGCGAAGGTGACAGAAATGTCAACATTACCGTGACAAATACCGGTATGAGTGTTTTGAATGGGTTGACCGCAGATTTGGATGTTGAGGTCAATGTAGTGGATCAGAAGAATTCTACAAACCAAACAGTTTACGCTAACGATTGGGATAACCCAGAGAATCTTGGAACCTGCGGGGCTGGTTGTACTTGGGAATTCATTGATTATGTTGAATCCGGCACCCATCATTGGAAAGAACAAACCACAGTTTCCTCTGGTTCTGGAACCAACCCCGATGAATCTCAGGCCTCAAACTCTGCCAATCATCTAAACCCTACTCACTTTATGTGGGCCGGAGAAACCGTCACAGATAGTTCGGGCGGCGAGTGGACTGGATACGGTGCTAACTGGGATGAAGCGATGGTTCTGCGTGATGTGGATTTAACCGGTTCGGACAGAGCTTTCATGAGTGTCGAGTTGTTCCGTCACCTCAGCTATGGCGATTTAGGTTTTACCAGCCAGAATGGAAATTTCATCATCTCTGAATTATGGGACGATTTAGCAATGATAGAGGTGGGCAGTACAGAAACTGGCTGGAGTTTAATAAACTGCCCAATAACTGCGTTCAGGGCTAATGCTTGCTGGTCAGGGGATTCAATATGGGGTGGATTTGACGATGAGAGAGAATGGAAACAGTACACAATGGGTATGGAAATAGAAGGGTTGTATGATTATGATAATTATTTCGATGACTCAGACTATGGTTGGGACAGCTTTACCGATGAAGGAATTGGTTCATTTGATTTGAGCCCTTGGGCAGGGGAAGTAGTAGACTTAAGATTTAGATTTAGAAGCGGATTTGAAGGCTCAGTATCTGATGCTAATGAAACACTTTGGACTGGCTATGATGGCTTCGCGTTCGATAATCTAACAATCACAAAACAGAGTACCGCATTCTTTCCCAACCCACAAATTTTGCAAACCTCATTAACGTTGAGTAACCTGGGACCGGGTGAAGAATATGAAGCTACAATACAAGCTAATTTCCTCAATGACACCACTTACAGAATTTCAGCAACGTTATCTAATAATGCATGGGATGAGCAATCTCTGAATGATGAGATCATTGATTATGTAACCCCGTTTAACTTATACGATCCAGCATTGGAATCTATCGATTATTTCTTACCAGGCGGCACTTATGCTCAAGGGCCATATGCGATTTCGGCCATAACCAACAATTGGGGTAACACATTGGTGGATTTCGATATCAATGCTACAGTAAAGCGGGCAAATGCTTCAATCGTAAAATGTGGTGACCCTGGTTCAGATTGTATCATTACCTTTGAAGATTCAACCGACGATACAAGGTATGCTGTCAACACTGAAAACGAGAACGGCTCACTTGGTAAATTGTATAACGATTCCTTGTTGTGTCCATCAGATTTGATATTCAACAGCGAGGCATATTGGTTTGGCCATCCGTGTGCAGCCCAAACAGGTGTTGAAGGTTATGGTGATAATTGGACGGGCGAATCCATTTCGGTAGTCAATACAAACCTCACTAATCTCACCGGCGATTTTGTATCGCTATCGTTTTCATATTACGCAGACACCTACTTTGATATAGACTCCCAAGGTAATATTGAGCCAAGTGATCATATGGCTCTGACTGTTGATTATGAAAAGAATTCCACGAGTAGGTCAGCGATTATTTATGGGCAATGGAATGACTACAACGAAGATGGAACCTGTCAGATAGACGAGGACGGTAATGGAATCGTCAATGAAACTAATCCAATAGATTTCGATGAGATAAATTACATCGGAGACCCGCGAACGACCGACGGGTTGGGTCAACCGTGGAACTTATTCTTTAATTCCGATGGGCTCACGAAGACTACGAGTATCGATCTAACTCATTTGTATGTGCTGAATACATCTGCAACAGATTCTGCCGATTGGAGCGACGAATGTATTACGTTGGAAGGTTCAACCGCCGAATTATTCTTTGAATTCTTTTCCGATGACGATGGTAGAAATGGAATTAATGACGGGTTCAAGGGGATCGGAATAAACAACATCACAATCAAGGAATTTACCTTTGAGGATGACGCCACTTATTCAATCAGCCGAACTTCTGTTGACGCAGATCAATCATCCTCAGATGTCATAGCACAACATGAATTTAACGAAGGAGTGTACATGATAGAAGTAGAAACCTTATTTGACAACACAACTTTGGGAACCAAGTGGTTTGGTGCTGAAGAACTTTCAACCGCTAACAATATAAAACGGGTAATTTTTAATGTAGAGTCAGTAGATATAGTACTCAGTCAGCCAAATAAACTGGNTTGTTTAGAGGAGGTAAGACTAAACTGCGTATTGCCTATTGACGGCAATCTAAAACATAATTGGGACATTTACGCAACCAATGGTGTACTCGAGGGCAACTATACCTTCTACATGAATATCTTCGATGAAACAACTAACTCTTTAGCCCACAGTTCTAATGCCGGGCCAGCTAAAAATCTAGTCCCCCAACAAAGAGTTGACCTGTCTTTCACTCCTTGGGCGGGCTATCAACCCGGACACACATACAACATCAGTTATCACGCCGAGCTAGATGATGGAACGCAATCAGGTGATGCTAGATTTTTCTTCGCAACATTTGCCAATGAAGTTGATATTGCAATTTTATCAGGCAAGACTTCAGGAACGTCAAAAATAATCGAAGATTTGGCCATAATGGGCAAATCATATACACAATTCACCATGAACGATTGGGATACTTACTTTAAGACGGATTGGTTAAACAATTACGACAAGATTATCCTGCCATGGCAAGATACGAATACTGCAAAAGATGATGGNGGAGCATACTATAAGACGATTTCAGACACAGTCAACGATGTCAACAGAAAGCAAATCCTAGTTAATTTTATGAGCAACGGAGGTACCATTCAAGCTCATCTCGCGCCTCATGGAACCCAAACATATGGACTAGGTACAAGCCTTGAACCTCGTTTGCCGCTGGGATTAGACATCGATGATAAGACCGATGGAGAAGAAATAATCTTTGGCGACATCGAAGTCTATGACCCATTCCATCCCTTGATGAACAACATTAAANATAGTAATTTTGATGGATTTAGCCCCGTAGCAACATCGGCGCTTAACATAGGTAGCGAGGCAACAAATGATGTGCCAAAGATTTGTTCAGGCGATCAAAATGTCGCAAATTTCCAGTCCATAATCCACGACGGAACAAATAACGATGCGGTTTTACTTGGTATTTGCAGTTATGGTTCGGGTGGAATGTTAATTTCAACAATAGATGTTGAGGCTAATTCCGAGGATGCCAACAGCGCCGAATTTGCCTTGTTAAAGAATATGCTAGATTTCCAGGTTGAAGATTATCCAAATCCATTTGGTAAAATGCGTGAAGGAACTGACATTTTAATCAATGAAGCAGTTCCAAGTGCTGCACTTGGTGCTGGGTATGTAACCGTGTACGTCAAGAGCAACGCTGAAATAAACTTTGATTATCAAACAGATGCAGAAGTAGAACTACATGCAGACTGGCTGATTTCAGGTCCGACATCTTGGGATGAAGCCACAATGGCTCCCGGTCAAGTAGACCACTTTGAGTCTCCATTATTTGATACCGGATCTTCACCTACCATGAATTTCTGCAAGTCAATCGGTACTCAAGGCCAGTGTAAGCAGGGGGAGCAATGGAATGTTACCCTTTGGTTACATGATGATAATGGAGCCTCTAGAATGCTACAAGTTACGATCGAGACTAATGATGCCAATGCTGACGTGTATAGGCCAATAGCAAATGCTTATGTGGTTATCAAAGACTCATATGCCGACAATATCGAGTTAGTTGGAACCTGTTCACCAACAAATAATAATCCAAAGTATGAGATTGAACTTAACGAAGATGGTCAAATACCAATTGAATTCAATGCANNAAATTCAACCGACCCCGATGCCTTAGACGACTCTGGAATCAAGCGTTATGAATGGGATGTCACTTTCGACAAACCATGGGATGCACCTATAAGCATTGATCCTAATACTTTCGTTCAGTATGAGGCAAGTCAGGGCGTCTGGGAGTACACATTTGGCGGTTATGGTGTTGATAGCAGTGGTGAATCATATGCTGGTAGAAACTTAACATTTAATCCAATAACTGAACTAGCCATCCAGCCAATAAACGTACAGTTGACAGTTTTTGATAAATCTGGAAAGTGGAATAATAGTATAGAATTCTGTTTTGACGTAAAACCTCAAGGATTCGGGGATGAACCACCAGTGATAGAGTTCACAAACTGGGATAATCGGGTGGGTTACACAGATTCGTATTTCAACTTGTCTGGATTGGTCTTATCCGGATCTAAAGAAAGGGACACATACATTGAAATAACAACCGATGAATCTCTACTGGAAGAGACAGATTTAGTCACGAGAGAGACAGCGAAAACCAATGGACAGCTTGCGGCTCTTAACAGCGGAATTGGTGATGGGGACTCGTTTGAATTAAGTTTGAATATTGATAGTTTCCATTCTAATGTGTCAAGAGATGTCAAAGTGTACATTTTAGTCTACGAACTTGACCCTTCAAAAGATGTTGATCCGCGCTGGGTTATCGAGCAGAAATTGGATCTTGGTGACCCAAACTATGTACAATTATACGATCCGCCATCCATTACCCTTACCTTACCTATTTGTCGTGGAGTTGAAGTGCCCACAGAGGTTGAATTAAACGACCCAACAGGACGATGGATTTTCGTTTCTGGACAATGTGATTGGGAAGGTGATTATTCGTTAGTAGATGGTGAGTGGATTGAGCAGACGGGTAACAAAGGTGGTGATGGAGCACAATCAAGTACCAACATGTTCCTCGGAATTGGTGCATTAGCTATTGTAATTATTGTCATTCTGACCTTACTATTCCTGCGAAGGAGCGGCTCAGAAGGCATGGACGGCGACTACAAAGACTTCGACCTAACTGGAGCCTTCCAACAAGACCCAGTCGAGCAATATGTCCAACAACTGATCGCTCAAGGATATCCAGAGGAGACAGCAAGAGCCTATGCACAACAATATGCTGGTCAAGCCGGTCTTGCGCAAGGAGGTGGTGCAGCACCAACAGCAGCAGCNACTAATCCGGCGATGGATGCTGCCTATCAGCAATATTACCAGCAATTTATTTCGCAAGGTTATGATAGTCAAACAGCAGCAGCGTACGCTCAGCAATACGCTGCACAGTACGTGCAACAACAAGGATAGGTTATTTTGGAATTGTTTGACCTTCAGGTCAATGAGTTCAAAAGTNACNNGTTGTAGGCNTGNCCATGGACAAGACTGACAAGTACACAGTTGCCGATATTTCACTCGCCAAACAGGGGTCGCTAAGAGTCGATTGGGCACGGGCTAGAATGCCTGTTTTAGCCGCTTTAAAGGAAGAAGCCGTCAATACAAAACCACTTGCTGGAATGAAAGTTGCCGGTTGTTTACATGTCACAAAAGAAACCGCAGTATTGATCGAGACTATTGCAGCAGCCGGAGCGGAAATTTCTTGGTCGGGCTGTAATCCTCTCTCTACCCAAGATGATGTTGCTGCCTGGTTGGCTGCTGAGGGGTATTCGATTCATGCATGGCATGGTCAAAGCGTCGAGGATTTTTATTGGTGCATTGATAAAACCTTAGAATTTAATCCCACCCTAACTCTAGATGATGGAGCGGATTTAATTGTTAGAGTACACGGTGAAAAGAGTGAATATGCAGATGGAGTGATAGGTGGTACTGAAGAGACAACAACCGGAGTACACAGACTGAGAGCGATGGGTAAAGCCGGAGATTTGAAGTATCCGGTAATCGCTGTCAACGATGCGGTAACTAAATGGGATTTTGATAACGTCTACGGTACTGGTCAATCAACAATAGATGGAATTATTAGAGCCACATCAGTATTAATATCAGGTAAAACATTCGTTGTTGCAGGTTACGGTCATTGTGGTAAAGGAGTAGCAATGAGGGCTCAAGGAATGGGTGCTAATGTGATAATTACTGAAGTAGATCCCCTACCTGCACTAAGAGCCTTGATGGATGGATTTAGAGTAATGAAAATGGATGATGCTGCGAAACTTGGAGATATATTCTGTACTTCCACAGGCATGAAAGATGTCATAGTTGACCGCCATTTTGCGTCAATGAAAGATGGAGCAATTATTTCAAATACCGGTCATTATGACTGTGAGATTAACATTGATCATCTGGCATCACAAGCCTCTAGCACTAGAACAATCAGGGATAACAATGTCGAATACAATATGGCTGATGGAAGGAAATTATTCCTTCTGGCTGACGGCAGATTAGTCAATTTGGCAGCAGCTGAAGGTCATCCTTCCGAAGTAATGGATATGTCATTCGCCAATCAATATTTGGCATTGTGCCGACTTGCCAAAGAAGGCAGCAAAATGGAGCCAATAGTCTACGATATAACTACAGAGCAAGACCAACAACTAGCAACAACAAAACTAGCAACGCTCGGATTTGCCATCGATGCACTCACTGATGAGCAAATCGCATATTTAGATGATTACAACGCTGGAACGTGATTATTCTTCTTCATAGCTTTCTAAATCGTCAGTTTGCCAAAATTGAGTATCCTCATCTTTGATATCTTCTATATCATCTAAATGAGATTCGAAATCCGGTAATTCTATTTGCCAATTCTTGGGCAGATTATTATTTTCTTCCACAATCATCAACATCCTCTCCTGCCATGCCACAGGTTTTCTCTGCATTATGTACATACAAAGTACAGAAGTTCTAATNTCTTCATTAATCACGCTATATCCAGTTGATGACTCAAAGTTCATGGCTCTTAACAGATTAAACGCCGGCCTGTTTATCGTTCTAAAGATGTTTTTAGTGAATCTCATACCAGCAATGACGGCAATGAAGATTACTATACTAGTCAAACAAAAAGCCGTTAATCCTTCACCGGCTAAGAGGTTAGACAGAACAATTACTCCAAACAAAATCGGTACCGTGATCATCATGAAAATGAATGTTTCAGACACTGGGGGCTTTCGCATCTTTGATTCAATAGCCATCCATCCAGGGTGTCGCTTATCCCATGGCTTGAAATGATCACCAGTGTTTTGTTGGACTGCAGTATTGAACAGGCCTAATAATTGATGTACACGTCCATATTGACTAGTGGCAACATCCATATTTTCGTTGAGGATAGTTTCGATTCTCTCCCTACCCTCTCTGTACAACCCCAAATCTGCAAGTATAGTTGCTTGTTCGATCAACGGCGTCACCTCATGTGGAGCATGATGTCTAACTTGTTGCCACCATGCCAAAGCATCAAACATAAGTCCTAATTCATCAGCAAGTAATCTGCCACCACGAACCCAAATGTCTATTCTTGTAGGGTCTAATTTGACGATTTTCTTGGCGGCGGATAGTGATTTAGACGCATCGATCAGGCTTTCTGGAGCTCCATTCTCCATCAGGTGAGCGTCTGAGATTACATTCCAAGCATCAACATGTTCAGGATCTAATTTGACTGCTTTGTAAGCATGTTCTAATGCAGCAGCTCGATCTCCAACATCTAACTTTTCCAATGCGTCCAAGTAGTGATTCTCAGCACTCATAGTTAGCGGGTTGTGAGTGAATCACTTAATCATCGCGATTTCTTCTTCTAGAACGGACATCGAGCGGTTTCGGACCTCGATTGTGGGCGTGATTTGCGGATTTTCCTTTGGCTTTCCTAAATTTTCTTGGCCCACTAACGTGACGATTAGCCCGGTCATTTCTCGGTCTATTGTCGTGTCGAACTGCATTGCGTTCTCCATCAGAGTTACCATGCTTTGGTTCTCCACAACGATTGCATTCTTTTCTAAACGAAAAATTTACGTTATTACACTTCCTACATGTCCAATCATTGTCGGCAAAAATTTTGTTATCTCTGCCTTGTGTTTTGTTATTTCCCGTATTTCTGTCCCTGAAGTTCCCCCTTCGAGAATCCCTGCGGTCTGAATTTCTGTCCCTAAAGTCCCCTCTTCGAGAATCCCTGCGGTCTGAATTTCTATCCCTAAAGTTCCCTCTTCGAGAATCCCTGCGGTCTGAATTTCTATCCCTAAAGTTCCCTCTTCGAGAATCCGTATGGTTNTAATTGTCCCTACCTCTTTGATTCTCACGCTTTTCTCGATTTTCATATCGATTACTTTGTGGTCTAGTATTATCATCCTGCTTTTTGNTTTTTGCTCTTATTTGCGCTTCACAACCAAGGAATGACTTTGAATTTATTTTTCTATCAAGATGAGCAATATGAGCAATAGGAGCGTCAGTATTGCCTAAGACAGCGTCAATTTTACCAATATACGTTCCATCATCCACTCTGACGATTATTGATCCAAGAGCTGGTGATGAACCAGTGAACGGGGCTAATAAGCCACCTTCATGACTTTCTGATTCAACTATTGCTTTGAACATTAGATTTACATCCGTTAAATCATTCTTCATCTCTACGCACTAATGCTGCACTGAGTAGGGCGACGGTAAGAGTTGCCAACATGGATACACTAGGCAGTGCACTTCCTTCATCAGAACTACTCTCTTCGCTTGTGGATGAGCCGCTGTTAGGATCATCTTGGGCATCAGGATTCTGCACGTTTACTTCCAATTCGCTTGCTTCACCAGATTCGTCGGTTACCGTGATTAAAACATCATAGATAGAAATTTCTTGGAGTACACATGTAGCGATTGACACATCGATTTCCCAGTTTATTCCGACTTTAGTAAAGTCTGTAGCGGTTGAACCGCACAGTTGAAGAGCCATCTCTATCTCTTCTCCGTCTGGGTCTGATACCGTTCCTTTGAGTGTAAATTGTAATCCACTTGCATCCCAAGTAGCGTTCTTACCATCAAAACTCGTTTTCAAAGTAACAGTAGGTGGCAGGCTTTGTTTCTCCAAACCAAAGTCTAGCATGTATGCAAAGTCCAACATGTTATTGGCTGACGTAGTGCCCTTAATCATTACACTACCAGGTTTTAGTCCATCCATAGGCAAGGCGATGGTTATCGGTTGATTACTGGCCATAGATGACCTCACTGAACCCATGGCATTCTCTTGATGAGCATGAGCGCTAACAGTCATTTCAGCAACTAGGCCAGATGGAGTTATTGTGAAATCAATATTTTCACCATCATTAATTCCTGCCATAGCGGTAAATGGCTGGCCAAACATAAAATCAAGAGTTTCTTCAGCAACCGCACCAAATGGGTCACTTACACTGCATGTGGCTGATGATGAGGTAGCGCCTGAAGGAGAAGTCACTAACAAATTTCCGGCTTCATCTTGTCGTGAAATCCAACCGTTTTCTGTGAATGCACAATCAAGTGCCCAACCGTTTGAATCAGTCGCCCAGTTAGACAACTCTTCAGCGCTTACAGTAGTATATTCAGATCCCGTCATCAGAGGAATGATTGAATTGTTACCCGGTTTAGCGCTAGTCCATTGAGGTATGTCATTTGATTCGGGCTCAGTAGTCGTAAAATCAATAAATAAATTTCTTCCAACTGGCCAGTTTGACTTGTCATAATCCACATTCTGATAGATTCTTAGTTTTCCATCTGGCAAGAACTCTTCCACTGGTGCAACATAGTCTTGACCTTCAACTAGTGCTGCGCCATCATCTTCCATGGAGTAGTCGGCAATTCTAAGTCCTTGTAGGGCAGGGAAGGTTAATATTAACTCAGCATTTGTCATATTTGTAACATTTAATGCAAGGGTAAAATTTGATACCCCTTGGTTTGGTAATTGATCAAATCTCATGTTATTGCTTTCCCCACTTTTGAGAAAAAGACTGATTTGCAAATCATCAGTCGCTGATACTGGAATTTCTTTACAGTCTGATGACGCACCAAAATTGGCACAAGACCTTTCCTCAGGATGATTTGGTGCGACAAGATCTACTTCATCAAGAGCAATTCCGTCCTCAACGAATTCTAAGTCATTCCAATCAACGCCACTGACAGTTCGATGTGGCATTCCTTCCCTGATTCCCAATCGTGTGTCCATATCCTTAATGCACACCGGTCCTATTTCCCGTACTGCTTCACGCTCATCAGTACTAATCCAACCATTTGCTCCTCCGGGTGCAGTTTCAAAGAGGTTGTCGAGATTTTCTCTAACGGTAGCCGAATTGCTCCCGTTAACGTACGCTGTAGCANTCATTTCTGCGGTAGCCCAATCAGTCCCTATGTCAATGTTAAATTCAGCGAAATTATAGTCGAATAGGTCTTCGAAGGTATAGCCGGTACAATCTACACCAGCCAGATCTTGTCTGCCTTCGGCTTCCATCTGTTGATTTACAGTTAGTTCTTGAGGAGGAATTCCATTGCNCAAACTCATCATTAAAAGCATAATTAGCATGGTAACCGCTGTGGCTGAAACACAGTAACGTCTTGCTGCCATGCCAATGGGTGGGCTATGCCTGTCTAATACTCTTTGGATAACATCATCGCAATTTTGATATTATGGTTGTATCTTATTCATGCGGGATTTGAACCAGAACCATGGCAGAATGGTCCACAATATCGCCGATAACCAAGAAATTACCTTAGGAACTCCCCTATCAACATCTGCAAGATTAGTCTCTAACAAATGGTGAAAAACGCCATTAGGAGATAACAAATCGAAAAAGCCTTCCANCCTAATCATGTCATNGTTATTTACCTCACCAATATCTATTCCTGATGCGAAAGCCACCATAGAGGTTACTAGAGCCCACAGAAAAGTGAATAAGAACCACATTCCAACACCGAATGCAATAGAAGTGCCTTGATCCTTAGAATACGTTGAAGCAATCAAACTAAACACAACATACCAAAATAAAATCAACCCAACGGAGACAAATGAGGCAATGCATTCAACTATTCCCGGCGACATATCTAGCCGGTAACAGGTAATGATTACTGAAATCAACCAGAGAGCCCAGACTGGAATTAAAATCGCTAACCAATGCCCAAGAACTATTCCAATCGATTGTTTTTCTCGGGGCATTGGCTGAGATAGTTTAACTTCAAGTACACCACTAAATCGGTCTTTACTAACACCGTCAAAGGAGATTAGAACTCCACATATAGTTCCGGCAAAGACCACGCCTAGACTAGTATAGAACATTACTTCCATGACGCTATCTGGAGTGATTCCTCCCGGCAACATAATTTCTGGATCAGAAAAACCCCAAGCCATTCCTGGTATGAATAATANCAATATTGGTAACATAATAAATATCCTAGTCGAGGTGAGTTTCTCACGCATGATTCGCTTGGACATGGCAAATACTTCAGTATTCAACATTCTATTCCTCCTCGGTTTTAGACCTCAATGGCATCATGTTTGAGGTTTGTAACTGCATGCCGATATCTTCTATTTCTAGTCCAGTAGCGTGGCACAATAATTCAACAATGTCTGGGGGTTTTCGCTTCCACTCAATAATTTGATGGCCTGCATCAACAATTTTCTTGACAGCATTTGCGCCAGGATTTTGAACAGTGCAAATCCAATAATCGCTGTTAATCTCACTATCTAGCACATGTTCTATTCCCAACAAGTTAGCAAAATTGGGCATCTTACCGAGGCCTCGCATTTCTACTCTATTGTTTAGTCCAAACTTGGATTCTATCTCATCGATAGTTCCATCAGCAACTATTTGTCCACGATGGATTAAGAGTAATTGATCAACAAAACCAACAAGGCCACTTACCTGGTGGGATGAAATAATTATCGACACGCCCTTGTTTGCTAACTCTCTAATCATCATTTCGACAGATTTTGCTGCCACAGGATCCAAGCCGTTAAACGGCTCATCGAGTAAGAGTATCTTTGGCGAACCCATCAATGCAACGGCTAAACTAAGTCGTTGCCTCATCCCTTGACTTAACTCCTCAAGCGAAGCATCAGACTTTTGGCTTAGGCCAACTAAGTTGAGTAATTTATTGCTAGAGACCGAAGCGGTGCGCATCTCTGCGAATTGATTCAAGGTATCTATTACTGAAATATTGCCAGACCACCTTACTTGTTCTGGCATGTGGCCGACATGCAGCCTTAATTGCTGGTCAATTGAGGTATCAGACTCACTCAAATCCACGCCATTTAACTTTATTTTACCATCATCTACTGGAATAATTCCTGCTAGAACCCTCAATAAGGTAGTTTTTCCAGCGCCATTTGGGCCAACCAAGGCAAGTATTTTTCCGCTCGCAAGCGTTAGGTTTACTTTGAAAATCCCAGGNCCCTTGCGTGTTTTCCAAGGATTAGTGAATTTTGGTTCAGAAATTTTATGGCGGAATGTGACATCAATTAACTCGATAACCTTGTCCGCCATGACATGGCCTGTTGCTTCAACTATGACAAATTAACTTGGGAATCAATATGTTTGGCAAACATTATTGCTATCTTAAGTAGTCCTCGACGTGTTTAAGATGCTTTTTTCGGTTATCATATCCTCCCTTTTGGTAGCTGTTGTATTCTTGGTAGCTTACATTACAAACCGAAATGAAACCGAAGGAAAAATCGTATACAGACTTGCATATGGCGACAAAGGTTTGGAAATGCTTCTCATCTGTGTGGCTTTGTTGTGGCTAATTCCGTGGGGCGTGCTGATTGTTTTACCACTGGCATTAATTTTGTCAGCATTAAGTCCAGCGGGGAGAGAATCATGGCTAGAATTTGGCAAGGTTAGAACATATGCAATTATTTCGATGCTTGTGGTGTTGTTGGTCGGGGGTTTTGCACCAACCTCGACCCCTAGGTCTCCCGATGAGTGGGGAGAACCACTATTCGCCGAAAATCCACATGCACCTCTGTATCCTTCAGGGCAACAGTACACTTGGCTAATGCTACCGACGGATGGAGGGTTGAATGTTGAAATTGTTCAATCACTAAGTCTCAGGACGCCTCATCAATTAGGTAAATATGCATCAGCATCATCCACCCTAGCGATTGCAGATATGTTTGATATGCAGCAGGCTAGAATGGTACAAGCAATCCAGTTGTTAGATGAACAGATTGTTTTTGATATCGATGAAGATGAAATGCTATTACTGCCTGTCAAGGACAAAAAAACACATACTTACGATACCGGAGGGGAACAACATGAATTAGATATACGCCTGTATGAATTAAGGAGTTTGACACTGAGTTCTGACCCCCAAGGAATTAAAGTCGGCGAGGTGTTCTGTGCAGCAGAATCATCTTGGGGCGGAGAATTAGATATTCTCGTAGTGGTTAGACCAATAGGCCATACAGGCTTGAGCAGCGATCGGTATGCGGAAAGTCTCACAGTACAATGGTTATTGAGCGAGTAACCTAAAAATTGAAAGTTTAGGTCAACCTAAACGATATATACTAGACGACTTTTGGGCTCCCTAAAGTGNTACTATGAGNNACGTGAGAATACCAGCAATAATGATTTTGATAACCTTGCTTTCTGCCAGCCTTGCAGGATGCATAGGAAACGATGAAGAATCCAACACGTCAAATTGTGACGGCGACGATTTGAAAATTGCCTTTGATCTAAAAGACGATTTGACCCCTGAATCGATTGATAACCCGAATAGAATAGCCGACTATCTGTGTGATGTATTGGATATGGATGTAACTATCTACGATGTCGACAGCGCTGCTCTCGCAATGGAGGCGCTAAGGTTCGGCAATGCTGATATCGCAATGAATATTGACGGAGGTCCTGCTTGGGTAGGGTGGAACGCATACAACCTTGAGGTACTAGCAGCCGACACAAAAGATGATGGAAGAGCCTTCTACAATGCTCATGCGTGGGTACTCAAAGGTAGCGAAATGGAGTTAGCATTGAATGACAATGATGATACAACAGACCCATTTGCTCTACTAGAAGGAAAAACCTCATGCCACACAGGATGGCTGAAATCAGCAGGTATGTTGATGCCAATGGGATTCTTAATCGGTAATGGATATGTCAATGTTCAAGGAGATTTATCAGATACTGAAACGCTTAGGACTACGATTAACGACTACTTTGATGGATCCACCGGTAAAGGTAATCCCGCATCAATACCTGTTAGCGGCGGATTGTATTCCGGCTATGCAGGAGCATTGGAGTGCTTGAGCGATGGCTATGGAGATGTCGCATTTGCCAAGGATTCAACAGTTGGTAGTTACTGCGCTAATGATGATCCAACAGACAATGCTGAATGGTGTCTAGACATTAGCCAATATGTCCCACTTTCGAAATTTGGCTCGTCACCTTCGCACTCTGTAATGTACAATGAAGAGATATTGGCTGAGGATAAAGAACAAGCGATCAAGGATGCCTTGGTTCAAATGAAAGATGATGAAGAGGGACTGGTAATTTTACAAGAGGTTCTTGGTACTGACGCTATGGTTGCAACAAATTCCCAAGATCACCTCGGTACATATGGTGCTGCATTAGAAAACATACCCGGAATCTCCACAAAATATGGTAATGCCTTCGATGGCGGTAACGCTTTATCTGATATCAAGTCAACAATAACCATAGCATATTACCTTGCAGAGGATTCATCAGCTAATGCTAACGCAATAGGTATGGCTGAAAGATTAGAGAATGAACTTGGAGTAAATGTAGAATTGTATGACGTATCATCGGAAGGTATGATCATCCAGGCTCTAAGATTCGGTAATGCAGACATTGGTTTCATGGAAGGTGG
>FUFK010036792.1_pt1 | contig 17402 bp, 18 predicted proteins | sample 1021851 | NCBI WGS metagenome assembly FUFK01 (sample SAMEA51879418, study PRJEB19060) | metagenome | reverse complement strand
TCTGTTGGAGGACAATGCATTTGTAAAAGATCAATCGTTTCCACATTAAGGTTTAATAAAGATTGATCTACGTAAGACTCCATTAAAGCTTTATCATAGTATCCCTCAGCAACATGGGGATTTATTTGTCTTCCTGCTTTTGTTGCTACATAAATTCTATCAGATACTGATTTAAGGAAATCGCCTACAAATTTTTCACTTCTACCCATTCCGTAGACATCAGCTGTATCGAAGAAGTTTACACCATTTTCATACGATGATTTTAAAATTTCTTGAGCACTGTCTTCAGTTACATTCCCCCAATCAGCTCCTATTTGCCAACAACCTAAACCAACTTCGGAAACATTCCAATCCAGTGAGCCAAATTTTCTATATTTCATAACTTATTCTACAATGACTTCATCAGTCACCATAGTTCCATCTTCAACAATTAATCCCATAGCTCCATTTTCAAGCACATCAGAATTATCAGTGAACTCTAAAACAACTTTGTTATCAAGATAACCAGACAATTTATTATCCTCGACTTTAAGAGATAATTTGTAATCTTTATAATATTCAAGATCAAAATCTATTTCTTTTAACACTTTTGGCTCATTAATTACTTTTATTAATTGAAGTTTATTTGATGCACTAATCACTAAACCATAATATCTATTTAATCCTTGCACTCTCGCAGCAAGACCGCCTGTTTTTACTCGCTGAATTGCAATATCGGAAGTAACTTTATAGTTTTTCCATAAATCAGTTCCTGTAATTAACATTCCTCTACCACTATCTTTACAGACTCTAAAAGTTCTCTCTCCACTATCCCATTTATCTAGAGCATCGACCCAACTAGCTTTCCACATTTTAGCATTTGAAAATTTAACACCCCTTTTATGTTTTCCAATATGGTTAGGTTTAGAAAATTTACAATTTGGCTCACCAGTGAAAGTTAAATAATTTAAAATTAAACTTCCAGAATTTGCTTCATCTGATTCTATAGAAAAACCAACTTGTGTAATAGGATTGCCTTCTGTTGAAGGAATTTTCCATTTAAGTTTTTGTGATTTATCAGGAAAAAGCACAACGCTTTCAGAATTTATTCTTTCATAATTATCCTCTTCTCCAAAAACATTGATAAAACATGTAACCGTAATTGGTTTTTGAGAATTCGACTTAAAAATGATTTCACTTTCTATATTTTGTCCTGAATATAAAAGTGGACAGGAAATAAAGTTATAACTTTGAAAAAATCTTTCTCTTGCAGACCCTGTTAACTCATACAATTCCTGAGGAAAAAAAGTATCAACAACAGCCTCAGAACAAACACCAGGCGCGACTCTATCAAATTTAATTTCTAATGCTCTTTTTCCTATACTACTCTCATACTCAGTATTTTGGACAATAGTTGAAATATTTTTGTTATTTTTAAAACTTGATCTCCAACCTTGAACAGAACCAGGCATTTCAAAATGAAATCTTGAACCATTTTTAGGCTCAACAGTTTCTTCTTTATTCATTTTTTTAGCAGTATTAATAACCTTATAAGCTTCTGTTAAGGCATCAGTTTGCGTTTCACCTCCATTAGCAGTCGGACAATACATTCTATCTTGTATAGGTGTTAAATAATCTGGACCATTCCTTAAGCCTTCAAGACCATTTTTAATGCCCATAATGCAACCAACGTTACCAGAATTACAATCAGTGTCATGACCAGCGGTATTTACTATCATAAGAGTTTTTTGAAGATCATCATCACCAAATAATAGTGACAGTATAATTATTGCATGGTTAGGTATCATATGACATCCACCAAGATATTTGTCATATCCATATGTTTCAGCTTGAAACTCTCTTGCCTGCATCCAATCATTATTACCAGCTCTCATATTTTGAAGTTCACCAATCAGTTTATAAATAAGAGAACTATTTGGGATATATTTTTTTGACTCATCAATAATTTTGTTAATATCAGTCTCAACAAATGCTAGTGACTCCATAGCTGCAACCATCTGAGCACCATAGATTGCTTCCCCGTCATGACTGACACTTCCTGCTCTTCTTGCAAGATCTGCTGCTTTTTCTGGATCACCAGGAGTGACTAAAGCCCAACCGTCAATAAATATTTGAGCACCTATTTGTTCCGCAACTACTTTACCATTTGTTTCTATTGATCCACTCATAGGAGCTTCTATTCCAGCTTTTAAATTTTGATATGCGGTATCTTCNGCTGAATGACCTCTTCCTCCCCACCATAAAACTGTTTTGTTCTCAATTAAATTATTAAGCCAAGACTGACCAATTTGTTTTGGACTTATATTAGGGTCATAATTATTTTCTCTTAGAGCGCGAAGAAATGTAAATGTTCCAGTTATATCATCATCTGTTACAACTAATGGGACATTTAATTGCTCATTAACATAGTAATTAATTTCACCTAGCTCTTCCATGATCCTTTCATGTGACCACTGCTCAAAAGGACGGCCTAAATACACACCAATTAATTTACCNAGNACTCCAGCGTATACTTTTTCTTCATAAGTCTTATCTAGTTTCATAACCCATCCTTTTTTAAATTAAAATTTATTCTATTGAAATTGATTCACTCTGAATAGCTCCATTTTCAGTTATGAAACCAATCATCCCTTGTTCAAATGAATTTTCATTATCTTCAACCTCAATCATTAATTTATCATCGACAAAACCTTGTAAATGATTGCCTTTAACTTTGAATTTTAAATTGTAATCTTTAAAAAATTCTAAATCAAAATCTATTTCTTTTAGAGTTTTTAATTCATACTCCATTTTATTTATTTTTAACTTTTTGTCAGAAGTGAGCTCAAGAGAATAATATCTTTTTAANCCTTGAGATCTTAGTATCAGACCAGCAGCAGATGCGAGTGGAATGGATATCTTTGATGAGATTGTATAATCTTTCCATGTCTCACTTCCAGTCATAATGTGACCCCTTCCAATACCTCTTACAATTTTAAAGGCTTCTTGCCATCTAAATTGCCATTTATCTACATCATTCACCCAAGCCCTTTTCCATAATTGACCGTAAGGCTGTTCTTTATAAAAAATACCTCTTGTATATTCATCTATGTGATCAGGTCTTTTGAATGTCATTTTAGGTGTTCCAGAAATATCTAAATAATTCATTAGAATTTTGCCATTATTATTATTATCTGAGTTAATACTAATACCAATCTGGCCAATTGGATTTGATAAAGTATCAGGTACAATCCATTCTATAATTTTACTTTCTTTATTCTTAATATTAAAATCATCAGATGATACTTTAATGAGCTTATCATCAGCACCCCAATATTTGATAAATAAATTAATTTTTAAATCTTTATCAGTATCTGAGATCAATTCTGTCTTAATTTTTTGACCNCTATATACGGTTGGGCAAGCTACATAATCATAATGAAAGTATCTTTGGAATTGATAACCTTCTAACTTTGTAAACCATTCAGGAAAAAAACTTTCTACATAAATTTCACTTGATAAACCAAAAGATAAGTCAGTAAAATTTATCTCTAGAGCTCTCTGTCCAATATTGGATTTATAATCAACATTTGAAATTTTAGTGTTTAAATTATTATCATTTGATTTATCTACCATCCAACCTTGTGTCGATGTTTCCATTTCAAAATTATATCTTGCGTTATTTTTTATAGACTTACTTTCTAGTCCATTCATTCTTCTCGTAATATTAATAATATTCTGACTTTCTATTAAGGCATCGGTCATTGTTTCAGAGCCATATGCGGTAGGTAAATATATTATATCGTTAACAGGGGTAATATAGTCTGGACCATCTTTAATACCTTCCAGTCCATTTTTGATTCCTAAAATACATCCAACATTACCCGAGTTACAATCAGTNTCCCANCCAGCAGTATTTACAATCATTAAAGATTTTTGAAAATTATCATCACCAAAAAGTAGCGCGAGAATAATTAAAGCATGATTGGGAACAATATGACAATTACCTGGAAATTTCGCATAACCATATTTATCTTCAATTTTAGTTCTTGCTTGCTCCCAGTCTAAATTACCTGAACTCCAATCTTGAATATCAGANATAAGTTTNNAAATTGTNGANTCNNNAGGNANANATNTTTTNCNNTNNTCAATNATTTTTTTNNTATCNTTTTCNATAAANGNCATATGCTTCCATTGCAGCNACNACTTGAGCANCNTAAACAGATTCACCATCATGACTTACACTNCCAGCTTTTTTTGCNAANTCANCTGCTTGNTCNGGATCNCCTGGCGAAACNANTCCCCATCCATCAATAAANATTTGAGCACCTATTTGCTCNGCAANNANTNNNCCATTNNTTTTNATAGAACCNCTNTCNGGNGCNTGAATACCTTGTTTNANATTNATGATAAGCANTNTCTTCNGNTNANNTTCCTTTNCCANCCCANGCATANAACAGNTTGGTTTTCNAAACAATAATTTAACCANGTTTGNCCAATTTGTTTNGNNGNAATATTNTTATCAAAATTAAAATNNTTNANAGCATTNATNAATCTAAANGTTCCNGTNAAATCATCATCTGTTACATGAATGGGAAAATCTAATTTATCATTTACATANTAATTAATNGGACCAAGTTCTTTCATTATTCGGTCGTAATACCAACCTTCAAAAGGACGGCCTAAGTAAACGCCAATGATTTTTCCTAATACACCTGCGTATACTTTATCTTCAAAAGTTTTATTTAGGTCCATTTAATTACTCCCGTTTTAAATATTAACCTTTAGTTGCTCCACTCGTTAAACCAGCAATAAACCTTCTTTGGAAAAACATAAATAAAATAGCAATTGGTGCAGCCATTAAAATNGANGCTGCGCTTACCAACCCATAATCATTTGCAAATCTACTTTGGAAAGCAAATAATATTGATGAAATAGGTTTGTAATCATCCGTTATAATAAATGTGATTGCAAATAAAAATTCGTTCCAAACATTTAATGATACAATTAAAGCTGTAGTTAAAAATACAGGCCAAGATAATGGTAACGCTACTCGCGTAAATAATTGCATTGTTGAAGCTCCATCTAGTTTCGCAGCTTCAAAAAGTTCAGTTGGTAATTGAAGCATATAGGATCGAATTAAAAAAGTTGCAAAGGGTGCATTTAAGGCACTATAAATAATAATTAACCCAATCCTTGTGTCCAGAAGATACAAGCTTTTCCACATAAGAAATAANGGTAAAATATATAATTGTGCNGGTATACTAATTCCAACNAANAGATATAAACCAACAACAACTGTTTGAATACCTCTAGGATTTAAAGCNGCTAAACTAAATGCAGCNAGNCCNGAAACNGTTAANTTTANAATTAACGTNCCCACAACAAGAGTNATTGAGTTNAAAAATATTTGAGTATANTTTCCATTTACCCAAGCATCNTAATAATTCATNAATCTTATTTCAGATGGNAANCCNAAAGGATTAGACACCAAATTCCTCAACAGGTTTNANAGAGTTAAAAATTAAAACTAGTAATGGCAATATAATAGTTAAGGCCATAAAAAATAAAATGGAATGGTTTATATAACTNGANCTTTGTCTAAATTTTGCAGTTGCCATTTGTAATTTTTATACCTCCCAACCCAAACGCCTTAAAAGTGCAAAAAAGCTAACTATTATACCGACATAGAAAAACATCATAACACCTATAGTAGAGGCATAACCAACATTCATTCGTTGAAACGCATGAGAGTATAAATGATTAGCTACAACTTCTGAGCTATATGCTGGGCCTCCCATTGTTAAAATGTAAACATAATCAAATGTTGGAACAGACCAAATAATTATAATGATTAAAGATAATATAAAAATTGGTCTTATCATTGGTATAGTGATGTATCTAAATTTTTGAAATTTCGTTGCTCCTTCAATATCTGCAGCTTCATAAAGAGACTCATCTACTTGATACATTCCAGTTAAATAAATGATAACTAAGAAACCCCAGAAGTGCCACATGTCAACCCAGGCAACGGCGTATAACGCTGTCTCTTTCATAGCAAAAGGTGATTTTGAGAGAAAATCAATACCTTGGTTTTCAAACCACCCACCCAATCCATGTTTTGGATGAAAGATATATCTCCAAATTAAACAATTAACTATACTTGCTAAAATATAAGGGAAAAAATAAACGAGTCTGTAAAAAAGTTGCCCTCTTTTAATTCCAGTTAAGAGATAAGCTATGATTAAAGCNACAATTACTGGAATAGTTAAAAACATTATTGTCCATATGAAATTGTGATAGACAGCCTTTTTGAAAATTCTATCCCTAAATAATTCTTCAAAATTTTCTAAACCTACATAGTTTATTTTTCCAAAACCATTCCAATCAGTTAAACATAAGAGTAAACTGAGTATAGATGGAAATGCTATAACAAAGAAATGTATGAACAATACTGGCATTAAAAAATACCATGAAATCGCATTTATATTAGTCAAAAACTTTGGCATATTTTTTATATTTTTAAAATAAGGGGAATAAAATTCCCCTTATTGAAAATAAATTGGAATTATCTTTTTCCAACTGGAACTAATGCATCGTCTNCACGTGCTTTGTCCCATAGTCTTTGTGATTCTTCCATGAACTCAAGCGGAGTAATATCCCCTGCCCAAACAACTTCCATATCTTTCCAAATGTGAACACCTGGATCATTAGGATAGAAAGTCCATGTCGTGTAACCATAATTTCCAGATCCTGTAGCTTCAGCAAATTCAGTTAAGAATCTTTTTTGTCTTGGATCAATATTTGGATCAAAGTCACTGTCCTCATAATGTAGTGGCATCAACCATGCACCGTAGCCTAATTGACCAGTTACATTAAGAACTCTTGCTCTATCTGATAGAATCCAATCAATAACCTTTGCAGCAGCTTCAGGATTTTTAGATGCAGCATTTACAGACATTGTTCCACCTGTTGCAAGTTGATAGTTTGGTCTATCTCCTGCTTGAGGGTGAAGAATAGGCAGAGCGGCCCAATCCCAATCATCAGAAACCTCAGCAAAGTTTGTAGCAGTTACATTGAAACCCCAAGTTCCAATCATTAACATTGCAGATTCTCTGTTAACAAATTCACCATTGAAGTCATCCCAACCTAGAGAGTAATATGTCTCTAAACCACCAGACCAATAACCATCATCGACCATGTGTTTTCTTAAAAGTTCAATTGACTCTACAAATTCTGGATCAGTCCATTTTTTTTCACCAATTAATGCTTTGTAAACATTATCTGGTCCAGCGTAAGTGTTAAAATAGTTACCTACTAAGTGCTCATGTGTTGGCTGCCAACCAGTAGATCCATAAGCATAAGGGTTCATACCTTTAGCTTTNATTTTTGCAGCTAATGCCTCAACCTCTTCTAAATTATTAGGTAGACTCCATCCGTTTTCTTCGAACAACGTTTTATTATAAAAATAAATCATTGTTTCATAGTTTTTTGGAATTGAGTATAGTTCACCATTAAACACACCTGAATTGTAAGCCCANTCTAAAAGTTTATCTTGCCAACCATATTGATCAGCATACTCTTGCAATGATTTTACAAGTCCAGCATCTTGATAAATTTTTATGTAAGATGCACCAGGTGTATCAAAAATATCAGGACCACTTCCAGAAAGAAGAGCTGGTCTAATNGTATCNTTGATATCTTCTTTAAAAACAACTTCTAATTCAATATCATCATGTTCAGCATTAAATGCGTCAACAAATAATTCTTGTACTACTGGGTCAGTTGTTGCNTCACTTTCCATCCACCAGACTACTTTTGTAGCAGCAAACGTTGANGTTGCAAAAAATGCAGTAAGAACAAAAGATAAGAAAAAATTAAAAATTTTATTCATCATTCCCTCCATTAATAGAAAAAATTATACCCTAAATATGAACCCTGTAAATCTATTTATGCAAGATAATGAATAAAAAAATCAAGGAATATATATGTTTGCGACATTTTTTTTATAGCAAAAATATCATTTGTTCCCTTATTAAATCAAAAAAATAGTTAAAAGAAAAATAAAAAACTAAAACAAAAAAAATTATTATAATTGACCATATTAAAAATTTATTCATTTTTTGTTTTTATAAAATAGATATTATTTAAGTATAATAAATATAAATTTTAATATATTAACAAATTTCAACTGTAATTATGAAAAACAAATTATTTGATATTTGGAAGCAAGATAAGGCTTCAATAAATGCTTGGTTATCGATACCAAATTCTTTTACTGCTGAAGCCTTTGGGAAAATGGGCTGGGATTCAGTAACTATCGATATGCAGCATGGNCANAATGATTATTCAAGTTCAATTGCNATGATTCAAGGATTAACAAATAGTGATACTGTACCTATGACAAGAGTTCCATGGAACGAGCCAGGTATTATTATGAAAATGTTAGATTTAGGTNTTCAAGGAATTATTGCACCAATGATTAATACTAAAGAGGACTGTGAAAANTTTGTTTCATATTGTTATTATCCTCCNATAGGTCAAAGAAGTTTTGGCCCTATGAGAGCTCAAGTAGTTTATGGTTCAGATTACTATCAACACGCAAATGATAATATTGTAAGTNTNGCAATGATCGAAACNAAACAAGCAGTNGANAANTTAGATNCNATTCTNTCNGTTCCAAACTTAACTGGNATTTATATTGGGCCTGCAGATATGAGTTCTTCTTATGGTTTGCCACCTAAATTTGATGTTCGTGAAGATCCGGTATTTTCAAACATTAAAATGATTGCAAAAAAAGCAAAAGAAAAAGGAAAGATTGCTGGTATTCATAATGGATCAGTTAAGTATATGAAAGAAATGATGGAATACGGTTTTCAATTTACCACCTTACTTTCTGATTTTAGAATGATGACATCACATGCTGAAAGTTTATTAAAAGAATTGAAAGATGTAGATACTAAATCTGATAATACTAGCGCATATTAATTGTCGCTTAATTACTAACTAGATCCTCTTCCATTTTAATTAATTCAAACCATCTATTCTCTTTTGTATTGAGATCACTATTAAGAANTTCCATTTTNGACGTTATTTCTTGATAGCGTTCAAAATTTTCCAAATATAGGTTTGTATCCTTTAATTCATTTTTAATATCTTCTAATTCTTGTTGAATATTTTTTATTTGGTTTGGTAATTGCTCTAATTCATATTGAAACTTATATGATAGTTTAGCTTTAGAACTTTTTACTTTGTTGTTTTCTGAATGTGATTTTTTAGTTTCTTTATTTTTAGTAACTTGTTGATTTTCAGATTTCAAAAAATCACTGTATCCACCAAAAAACAATGATACATTTCCATCCTCTTTGAAATGTAGAATTTTATTTACAGTTTGATCTAAAAAATCTCGATCATGCGATACTATTAATAACGTTCCATTATAATTGGATANCATTTCAGTTAATAGATCTAANGTTTCTAAATCTAGNTCATTTGTTGGCTCATCTAANATAAGTCCAGTCTTCGGATTAGCTAANACTTTTGCNAAAAGTAANCTATTTTGCTCTCCNCCTGATAATGTTTGTATCGTATGATTGACATTTTTAGGATCAAACTGAAAATCTTTCACNTAACTNCAAACATGCCTATCTCTTCCTTGAACTTTTAAATAATCTCCTCCAGANGGNACTAANATNTCTTTAATAGATTTTCTNCCATTAAGATCATTACGCATNTGATCAAAATAAGAAAATTCTAAATTTTTTTTCAACTTAATTTTACCTTTAGNAATTTTTATTTCATTAAGAATTGTACGAAGAAAAGTTGATTTACCACTCCCATTATTACCTAAAAGACCAATACGATCATTTTTTGAAATTTTAATGGATAAATTTTTAAAAACAAATTCACTTTGATTTGGATATTTAACAAAAACTTCTTGAAGTTCAGCAATAAACTTAGATTGATCGCTAGATTTTTTAGAAACTTGCGGTCTTAAAGATTTAATTGCACTTCTGTATGAAGCTTCATCCTTTTCTAATTGCGCTTTTAATTCTTTCGCTCTCTTTAATCTTTTTTCATTTCGCTTAACTCGCGCCTTTACTCCTTTATTTGCCCACTCAAGTTCAATATTGACAAATTGCTTTCTATTTCTCAATTCTCTATATTCTTGATCGAGTAACTCCTCTGACCATTTGTCAAAATCCTTAAATCCTCTTGGGCTTACTCGTAATTTTCCTCTATCTATCCAAAAAACTTTATTCGTGAAATTGCTTAGAAAAGTTCTATCATGACTCACACATATAATTGTCTTATTTAAATTGCGTAAATAACTTTCTAGCCATTCAATACATTGTAAATCTAGATGATTAGTTGGCTCATCTAATAACAAAACATCGGAGTCTTTTAATAAAGATCTAATTAAATAAACTTTTCTTTTTTGACCTCCTGAAAGATCTTCAACATTAGCAAGTTTATCTAAATTGAGTTTATTGCAAAATATATCAACAAAATGTTTATTTTGTTCATTAAGTAAGTCTGAAAAATTCTCTTCAATGGTTTTGTTATCTAGTTTTTCAAATTTTTGATTAAAGTATCCAACTTTAAGACCAGGGTAATTCCATAATTCTCCTGCATCTAAATCTTGATCACCATAAATTGTTTTCATTAAGGTAGTTTTTCCAACACCATTCTTACCAACGAGTGCAATCATATCACCCTTGTGTAAATTTAGGTTTAAATCTTGAAAAATTACTTTTTTTCCAAACTTAATTTCTACTTCTCGGAGAGAAAATAATAAATCACTTGCCACGAATTAAAGTCTTATATAATTTTATAATAAACAACTATAAAATCTAAGATCATAAATATTATAAACAAAATTGCGACTCTAAGTAGAGACCATTGACCTTTAGGAAAAATATATTCAAAAAATTTCATAATTAACTCTATAATTGATTTTTTGANTGAAGAAAANTTAAATTAGCGGGCAAATGCCCGCATAATTATGATCTACTATAAATGTAAAAAGCTAACGTAAATAAAGCAGTTAAAACGACATTTACATACGGTGTAGCACCAGCAATGACTCCTGTTACAATATGGAATAAGATAATCCCAGTAAATAAAAGACTACCAAAAGCAAATAACATTCCAATTGATTTAAGATTTTCTGCAGCAATATCAGGAAATCTCCAGCTCCAAATACCAACTACAAAAAGCACAACACCTGTAAACTGACCAAATGTAATTAAGTCTGGCGTAGCTTCCCAACCAGTGCCAAGTGCAATCCAAATTGATCCCAAAAATAATGAGCCCAACCCATTAACTATTAATACAACACCTTGAATTTTGAAAAGTAAACTAAGATTCATTTATCCTCCTTCAAATATTAAAAACTAAATATTAAAGATANAGATTCTGTAAAAACTTTTTGTATTAATTTATAATACTAAANAATNATTATTTTTCATTTAATCGTAACCATTTAATACAATCTTCAAGTCTATCATCNCCCCAGAATACTTCCTTNCCNTCNTATATAAATGTAGGACTTCCAAAAACTCCTTTTTTATAAGCATATTCAGTATTGCTTAAGTATTTATNTTTTATTTCCTGNNCNTTNGCTTTNTTTANAGTATCATCAGGATCCAAGTTTAATTCTTGAAAGATTTCATTTAAATTTGGTTGTGTAGCTGGTTCTTTCCCTTGCTGAAACCACCTTTGATATGTTTTGTAAACATAATCGACTCCCCATCCTTCATTCATTCCAAGAATTGCTATTTGATTTGCCAAATCGAACTCTTTTAATGGGTATGGTGCAGGAACCTTTGCTTCAAATCCATAAAATTTTGCGCGTCTTTCAATATCTCTCCACATGTAATCTGATTTTATTTTTTTAGCTGGTGGAGTGAATGGAATGTTGTCCATATCCATCATAATTTTTCTTACACTAAAGGGATGCCAATTAAATTTAATATTTTCTTTTTTTGCAACTTCATGCAACCTATTAACTGTCAGGTAAGTATAAGTACTGCCAATTGAAAACCAAAAATTTATTTCTTCCATAAATATAGTTTTATCAACTTAATTTTATCATTCAATAATAATCTCATCAGGTGTTGAATCTATTTCTTTTTTATGATCCCAAGTAATACCATTTTTACCAGATCCAAACTTAGCGGATTTATTTGTGAAAGGAAANTGATATAACATTGAATTAAAATATTTTTGCATCTTAGGCAGTGTTTTAAAATTTAAAAAAAATTTAGAAACTAAAGGAAAACCTAATTGTTCAAAAAAATTATCAGAGTTTATATTTTTTACAAATTTATAATGTTTCAAAAATGCATAATAAAGTTCTAATGTATCAAACAAATTAAAATCAGGTGAAGAAATATTATTACCTATTAAAAATAGTTTAGTTTCTTCGTTACTTTTTGAACTAAGCCAATGTTCAAATTTTTGTAACTTCCCAAAATTTGAATGTTCAAATGCCTGATTAAAAACTGTTGAAGCTTCAGTTAACTCATCTTTTTCATTTTCAAAATGCGTATAAGCAAATCTTGTCACTATATTCCTTAAATCTACTGTTTCTTGAAGTAATTGATTACATTCTAATTCTTCTTTAGAATTTTCTCCAAACATATTAAATTTCTTACCAAGAAAAGATAAACAAGTAATAGATTGAGCAATTATTATTTCTTTCCCTCCTTCACTAAATTGTAAATAAGGTAAATTGATTAAACTATTTTTTTTCTTTAAAATAATTTTATCTTTATCGTGCCATTCACTACCATCATAAGTTAGGGAATTATTTTCTAATTTTGGAATTAGTCTGTAAATTTTTGAAATCAGGGGAATGCCAGCATAAATAATCATTTGCCTAGATGCAGATCCTAAACCTTTGGTACTCCAGTAACCAAGTAAAATTTTATTCACATCCATATAAAATATAATTTAAATTAAATATTATTTTATAATCATTCTAAATTTAATTTATAACAAAATCATAATAATTCTTTATTTTTTTGAAATTTCTTGGAATAAAATACATTAAAAATATTATTAAAAAAAAATATTTTTAATCTCTATGTAATAAATTCATAATAACCATCTTATTGCAATCAACAAAGGAGGTAAATATGTTTGCAACATGGAAAATAAGAACTGACTACGCAAATGCTGTAGATATTTTTGATAAAGTTTCACCTTGGTTTAAAGAAAGTGGAGCTCGAATGACTAATGTTACGCATAATATTGGTGGTGATGATAATACATTCACTATGGTAGCAGGATTTGAGAGTTATGAAGCATTTGGAAAAAATGATGATGCTTGGGCTTCATCTCCAGAATGGTGGCAAAAAATGCAACCAAATTTTGTAAACAATCAATTANTTGAAGCTGTTTATTTAACTGAATTGATTGGAAATATTAAAGGTGCTACTGAGGAAATGCCTGTATGGGCACATTTTGTTTTTAGTCATCCAGATGTGGATGCTATAAAAAAAAGTTTTGAAATTGATGAAAAACACTACATGTCAAATGGTTCATCAGGAATTGCAATTCATAGAATGTTTGGTGATAGAAATAATCAATATTTATTTGCTGCAAGATTTAACAGTATGCAAGAGTTAGGCAAGTGCATGGATGCTAACCAAAATTCTCCAGATTATTGGGAAAGTCATAAAGATTATTATGCAAACTTAACTATTCATCTAAATTATAATGCNAGAGTAATTAGAAGAGATATTTATTANAAAAGGAGGAAATATGATTGTAGGAAGTTGGACATACAGTATATCTAATGCGAANGCTATTAAAGCATACAATACTGCAGCAGAATATTTTAAAAAATATGGTGCTGTTGGATCATCACTTGCAAGCCATCTTGGAAGAGATAATGGTTTGTACACAACAANNATTGGATATGAAAATTATGCTCATTTTGGAGAGGTAGATGATAAATTATCTAATGATGAAAATTGGGCAAAGGATATGGAGCCATTTTTTTCTGACACTAAATGGGAAACAAATAATTTTTACGAACCATTGGTTCATAATATGCCTTCAGATGCTGGTATTAAACCTGTTTTTGCACAGTGGATGTTTTATCATAAAGATATCAACTTAATTCAAGATAAAGGTGATATTTTTATTAAAGCTTGGATGGATAATGGNGCNACAGGAGGANCTGTTGGNAGGATGAATGGAAAAGATAATGGCTCATTCGGATTTGCTGTTCGTTTCAATACTATGAAAGAATATGGTTTAGCTCAAGACAAACTAAATGGTGATAATTTTTGGTTGGATCATAAAGATTTTCTAGATGAAGTAGAGCCAAGAGGTATGAGTCTTGTAAGAATCTTAGAAACAAATTGGGAATAATTTTATAGCAGGAATTTTATTCCTGCTATTTAAATAGAATTTAATATGGAAATTTCATTTCGAAGAGAAATAGTAACATGCTTTGGTGGAGCATTTTTAATAATGTTTATGATAGGAATATATTTTGTATATATTCCCTGGAATATAGGTAGACTAAATATTTCTGAGTCCCAACTTGGTATTTCAATTTTTGCTTTTGGCATAGCGAATTTATTTGCTAATCAATTTGGTGCAAGAGTTCTAGTTCCAAGAATAGGAAGTACAAATACAATTATTTTAGGGACATTTATATTTTCGTACTTACCTTTGGCGATTGCAAGTGCACCAAACTATTTTTATTTTACTCTTTTTTTTATTCCAATTGGTGTTGGTGCTGGTTTTATCTTCCCAGTAATTAATGCACAAATTGCTATAATTGAACAAAAGACAAATAAAATTTTACTTCCTGTAACTCAGGCATTTTTCTCAGCAGGTTCTTTATTTGGTGCTCTTGGAGCTGCTTTGTTTATTAAATTAATTCCAGATCCAAGAATTACATTTCTTATAGTTGGAACAATGTTTCTTCTCTATGCAATAATTTTTTATTTTTTTGGATTAAAAAAAATTTATGAAGAAAACGAAAAAGTTGAAAAATTTAAAATACCAGAAAGAAATATTCTTATTTATGGATTTTTATTAATGATGAATTTTGCTACGTTAGGAATTATTATAGATTGGTCACCAGTTTGGTTAACAAAAGATTTAGGAGCTCCTCTTTTCTTAGGGGGTTTAGCAATTATGTTTTTTAATGCAGGNGAGATNGTTGCAAGANTAAGTGCAAGTAAATTAATAAATAGATTTGGTGAAATAACCATTGGTTCATATTTCAGCATAATTTCATGCATTTTATTATTTATTACAATATTAAGTATGAACTTAAATATAATATTATTTGGTGTATTAATTTTTGGATTTGGAACAGCCAATTTTGTTGCTATTGTTCTCAGACAAGCAATAAGTGAATCAAATGAGGGTATCAGTTTGACTGTATCAAATTTGATTACTTTAGGTTTTGGTGGATTTATTTTTGGTCCAGTTGTTGTTGGATATTTAGCTGAATTTATTAGTTTAACATTTAATATGTATTTATTATCAGTTATTTGGGGATTTAACGGATTAGCTTTATTTTATTTAATTAAAAGAAACAAAAACTTAAAAACTTAAAACATTATATTTTATTCTATTGATAAATTGAGTAAAAAAATTCCATATGTTAATATTATTTTATTGCTGATATAGTATAATGGTTATTACAGGCCGTTGGTAACGGTCAGATCCAAGTTCGATTCTCGGTATCAGCACCATATAATGAAATACATTACAATTATTTTAATTTGTTTTATAAATTTTGAAACAATGGCTAAACAAATATCTGAATTAAATTGGAAAAAAAGATTGGTTGTTATTTCATTTGAAAAGAAGGAAGATAAAATATTTTTATCTACACAAAAATTTATTAGAGAAAATGAATGTTCAATAAATGATAGAAACTTAGAATTTATATTTTATGAAAAATTTAAAAATAGTGAATATGAAGCGCCAAATTTTATTTTTGATGAACTGGGAATATGGTTACTAGGCTATGATGGTGCAATCAAGGATTATAGTAAAGATGATAAAATATATTTAAGCTTATTTAGTTTAATTGACTCTATGCCTATGAGAAAAAATGAAATGATTAATGATAAATGTTAAATAATTTAAATTTTTTTTAAATTTCTCAAAATAAACAAAAAATTTAAAACACTTAATATAGAAAAAAATATAGCGTTTATTGTTATAATATTTAAACTTGTNTCNCCTGGGCTATCAGTCAAAACATATCGCCAAAAATTTAATGCAGCTAAAAGCTGAAATAAAAATATTACAAACATGAACGGAAGTTGCTTTTCTGCACCTCTAAAAATAATTATTGTGTAAGCTATTACAAAGGAGATAAAAATTATTCCTATAATTTCTGATAATCCTGCAACGGCATGATTAAAAAAACCTAAGTTGTTCATAGCAAATTCATCAGTAAATACTAAAAGTTGAATAGCGTAGTAGGAGAAGAAAATAATATTAATCATAATGATTAAATTATCTATATTTTTTTTGAACATATCTGTGTATCATGTAAAAAAAATAAATAATCAATATGGAAATTACATTATACTATTTTAAGATACCTTTTTGGAGAGCAGAAGTAACAAGACTGGCTTTATTTATAGGAGATATTCCTTTTAATGATTATCGTGTAGAAGGAAAAGAAATAGATGACTTAAAAGCAACAGGGTTATTACCAAATAATCAAATTGCTCCTTTTAAACAATTACCCGTATTAGATGTTGATGGTAAAATAATTGCCCAAACAGGTGCTATTGCTAGATATTGTGGAAAATTATCAGGTTTGTATCCAAAAGATAATGATTTTGAAGCAGCACAAATTGATCAAATTATTGATACAGCGCAAGACATTAACTATCTAGTAACTCTGTCTGGTAGAGATAAAGAAAAGGAACGATTAGAATTAGCTAGAAAAATATTAGCAACAAAACATTTGCCAAAATGGTTTCAATTTCTTGAAAATCTACTTGCAAAAAATAAAGACTCTAATTTTTTTGTTGGTAACAAAATTTCTATTGCTGATTTGGCAATATGGAGACTGCTTGGTTGGCTTACCTCTGGACTTTTAGATGGTGTACCAACTAATATTTTAGAACCTTATGAAAAGTTAAAAAAATTGAGAGAAGAAATCTACAATCATCCAAAAGTCAATGAATGGATGATAAAAACATATGGAAAAGTTATTTAGTTATTAAGAATGACCGCACTAAGTGTTAATGTTAACAAGTTTGCTTTAGTAAGAAATGCTAGAGGAGCTGATTTACCAAACTTAATTGATATTAGTAATAAATGTTTAAACTACGGTGCTGATGGAATTACAGTACATCCGCGTCCTGATGAAAGACACGCAAAATTTTCTGACCTTGAACCCTTAAAAAATTTATTATCAAAAT
>FUFK010036190.1_pt1 | contig 17406 bp, 15 predicted proteins | sample 1021851 | NCBI WGS metagenome assembly FUFK01 (sample SAMEA51879418, study PRJEB19060) | metagenome | reverse complement strand
GATAGAGAGGGTAATCAAATCTTTGGATCATTAAAATTNGGAAAAANGATGGGNNNTGAAGATGTGAATATATATCCTTANGGTAAAATTCACACAAGTTTTTCGCAGTTAGATGAGTATAACGAGGTTGGCGTTGATGCTATAAAGTTCGACCCACTGTCAATTAATTCATTATCTGGATCTTTTGGATTGGAATTAGATAAAAAAATGATATTTGGGGATGTAAAGCTACTGCCAAGATTAAAATTGGAATACGCAAAAGAATTTAGCTCAGAGTATATCCAGGATTACTNCTACNCATCAGATCTAAATACTAANTATTCGTATAGCNCTGATAATATTAATTCAGATATCATTATTCTAAATTTAGGTTTTGATGTCATTAATGATAATGGTGTTACATTTAGCTCTGGCTTTAAAAGAGAAGAGAGAGGTGACACCGAAAGCTATGATACTTTTTCATTGAGTGCTAATTATTTAGCACAAGATGATAGTAAATATTCACTCTCGCTTCAGGGCAGCGGGGCCGATTTGTCATCGTCCATAGAGGTTTCAAAAGGTTTCGATTTATTTGATCTCAACGCGCAATTTGAATATGACGTTATCGCGCCAAATACAAATAAAATTAATATCAGTGCCGTATATAATTTTTAGATATAAAAGAAATTTACAGAGTAAATATCTATGTTTATGAGAAAATATAGAATGGTCAGCTGATATTGGATGTGTTAAAATTAAACGGCAAAGGATGATAAGGTCTTACAAGGATAACAGTATTTTCATGAAATCAATAGTTATTGGATCAGGTTTTGGAGGGATAGCAGCGGCTCTAAGGTTGAGATCAAAAGGCCACGATGTAACATTGATAGAAAAACACCCTGATCTTGGAGGGCGCGCTAGGGTTTTTAAAAAAGGTGGTTTTACATTTGATGCGGGACCTACTGTGATTACGGCACCTTTTTTAATAGAAGAATTATTCTCACTTTTTGACAAGAACTACAAAGAATACATCAATTTAACCCCACTAGATATCTGGTATAGATTCGTTTTTGAGGATAAATCCTACATTGACTACAATGGCGACGAGCATAGAATGAGCAAGCAAATTGCTAGTCTCAACAGCGATGATGTATCTGGCTATAAAGAGCTAGTTAGCTTTTCAAAAAAAATATTTGAAAAAGGTTTCAGTGAATTATCTGATGTCCCATTTAATAAACCACAGTTCATGATGAAGCAAGTTCCAGCGCTTTTAAAACTCAAAAGTTATAAATCCGTCTATGCATTAGTTAGCTCATTCATTAAAAATGAGAAATTGAGAAGAGTTTTTAGTATGCACCCTCTTTTGGTTGGTGGTAATCCATTCACAACGACATCTATATACGGATTAATAATGTACCTAGAAAAAGAGTGGGGCATACATTACTCGATTGGGGGTACCGGTAGCATAATCAATGCTCTTGAGAAATTAATGATTGAAGAGGGGGTTGATATCCTCAGAGATACGGAGGTTGATGAGCTCATGGTACAAAATCGAAAAGTTGTGGGCGTAAGATGTAAAGATGGTGAATGCCTAGATGCTGATAATGTTGTATGTAACGCAGATCCACCATCTGTTTATGATAAGATGCTAAAAAATCAAAACAAGAGTCCACTCTTCAAGCTAAAAATGGCCCGAATGGAATACTCCATGGGCCTTTTTGTGTATTATTTTGGTACAAAGAAGAAGTATGACAACGTGCAACACCATACCATAAAGTTTGGGAAAAAGTACAAAGAGCATCTCGAGGATATATTCAGTAACCACAAACTGAACCATGATATCAGTTACTACCTTCATAGACCAACGGCAACAGATGAAACCATGGCTCCAAAAGACCATGACTGTTTTTATGTCTTGGTCCCCGTTCCCAATAATAGATCAAACATAAATTGGAAAAGTGAAGGAGAAACTTTCAAGAAGTTAGTAATAGAGAAGATGCAGGAGCACCTTCTTCCTGATCTTAAGAATAATATTGTTGAAGATTTTTACTTAACTCCGGATTATTTTGAGAATGAATTAAATACCCAATATGGTTCCGGTTTCTCAATTCAGCCAAAATTTACACAGTCAGCTTATTTTCGTTTCCATAATAAATCCGAGGTTTTCGATGGGTTATATTTTGTAGGAGCGGGTACCCATCCTGGTGCAGGAATTCCAGGTGTACTTTCCTCAGCTAAGGTCTTAGACAAAATTTTATAATGAGCAAAAAAAAATTTTTAGCTATTTATGCAAAATCTTTCAACTGGGCCGGAGCATTTCTACCCAAGGAAATTTATGAAGATTGTTCATCCCTTTATAACTTCTGCAGATCAGTCGATGATATCGCAGATTGCGATGATAAACTGAGTGTGAAAGTTCAAAAAATGAACACTTTTATTGATAGCTTTAATTCAAAAAATTGTGGTGATGAAATTATTCTTGATATGAAAAGGCTAATTATTAAATATAATATTTCGGATAAAATAATATTTGATCTTTTTGATGGGGTTAAGACCGATTTAGTCGAAAGGTTGGAGCTCTTATCAGAAAAAGAAATTTTTTTGTATTCATACAGAGTAGCTGGTACGGTTGGTTTGATGATGGCAAAGATATTAAGAGTAAATGACAGGGCAGCCTTACTTGGCGCTATCGACTTAGGTATTGCAATGCAACTGACAAATATCTCCAGAGATGTAATTGAAGACAAAATGAGTAATAGGTTCTACATAAAAAGTAGTTTTAGTGATCTGAAGAATACAATAGGTATTGCTGATGAATTTTATGACAACGCCTTTTTTTCTATACGGGCAATACCTCTCAGAATGCGTTTCGCGATTGTCGTTGCGAGAAGGGTATATAGAAGGATTGGCTATAAAGTTTTAAGATGTGGTAATTTTGAAACCTACGAAAAATCTGGAAGAATTTATGTCCGTAATTTTGAAAAGATTTTTGAAACGATATTATCTCTTTTTGATCTATTAAAGTTATCTCNTGCAAAGAGATCTGNAAATACTACTGCGCAATACCATCGTTTAATTAATGAAGATATAGACTACAATGCAAGATTTTGATTATGTTATAATTGGTGGTGGATGTGCAGGTTTATCTCTAGCGTATAGCCTTGAGGTCAATCATAAGCTTCGCGGTAAATCACTCGCCATCATTGAGCCAAGAGAAAAATACGAGCGTGATAAATCTTGGTCATTTTGGAAGACTTTTGAGCACGGCTTTGATGACTGTGTAAAAAAAAGCTGGACCCAATTTGAGATTAAGACAGAAAAAGGAACAAAATCACATTCATCCTCACGTTATCCATATCAGTGTATTGATAGCGGTCTATTTTATGAAAAAATTTTGAATACTTTAAAAAAAAATACCAATATAAGCTTTTTCAAACACAAAAAAGATATTGGAAAAAATAGCTCGATTATCTTTAATAGCGTGAGTGATAAGCAAGAGAATAATGGTGATCTATGGCAACATTTTCAAGGATATGAAATTGAAGTAGAGAGAGATATATTTGATGATAAAATTCTGACATTGATGGATTTTAATTGTGATCAAAAAGATAGCGTCCATTTTTTTTATTTATTACCTTTTTCTCCCAAAACGGCACTCATTGAAACTACTTGGATCTCACGTATGGATGATGCACGTGAGTTGAATTATAGTGATCAAATCCATGACTACATAAAAGATGTTTTAAAGATTGGGGAATATAAAATAAATTATAGTGAAATTGGTAAAATACCGATGTTTAATACAAAGAATATAAAGGGTGACAATATTATTCAAATTGGAACAGCTGGAGGAATGACACGGCTCAGTACAGGATATACATTTACAAATATACAAAAACAATCTAGCTATATTCAGAAAAATATACAATCTATGAATAAGTTAAATAATTTTTCAATCAGGAAGAAATATCAACATTTAGATAATATATTTTTAAGTGTTTTATCAAATAACTCCTCCAAAATGATCGAGGTTTTTTATAGAATGTTTGGATGTAAGACAGATACAATTATAAAATTCCTCTCTGAAGAGTCTACTTTTTCAGAGGATCTCGCAGTCATTCGAAGTATGCCAAAAAAAATATTTCTTAGTGCTCTAGTAGGAAAATAAATGATAGACAAGATTAATTTCCGGCATTCAATATTCTTTCTGATTTTAAGTATATTCATCACATCGTTTGATTATTTTCGAAATAGTCCATTTCTTTTTGTATGTTTGGTACTTGTTGCATCAATTGGAATATCTCATGGTGCTCTGGATAACATGAAGGGAGCTCAATTATTAAAAATATTTGATATGAAAAGTATGTTTACTTTTTATCTGGGATACTTGGCAATAAGTGTTTTAGTGATCTGTGTTTGGCTCCTGTCGTCAACTTTTCTCCTCTGTCTTTTTTTACTTGTTGCCTCTTATCATTTTGGCAAAGAAGACTCAGAATTTCTTTTTCAGTCCAAAAAGTTCTACTTAGATATTTTATTTTTCTTAAAAGGATTAGTCATAATTTCGGCGCCACTATTGTTTCAATATACTGATACAATAAATATATTTAACACCATAGGAATGAATACGGATTTATTTATTTTTAGAGATTATTCTTTCATTATTTCATGTTTTTTTATTAGCATCATTTCATCTATCGCAATTGTCCTAATTGCAAGAAATCTCTATGCTTCAATCTTAATAATTGATTTATTCGCAATCGTTATATTGAATTATTTTTTGCATCCACTTTTTGCTTTTACATTATATTTTTGTTTTTTACATTCGGTGCGTCACTCTATTACTCTTATGCAAGATCTGGATAAAGATCTCTCTAAATCCATTAAAATATTCATCCGTAAAAGCCTGCCTTTGACAATAGTTACAGCATCTATATTTGTCGTTGCATTTGCTTTTCTAATGAGTGAGTATGATATTAATAGCAGTATAAATAAGGTGATATTTGTGGGGCTTGCAGCTCTTACTTTCCCGCATATCATCCTTGAGTATCTATTGGAGAAAAATGGAAAATAATAAACTTAAAATCTATTTAGCTGCCCCAAGGGGTTTCTGTGCTGGTGTTGATAGAGCAATTGAGATCGTTAAAAAAAGTCTCGATAAATATGGAGCGCCAGTATATGTAAGACACGAAATTGTCCATAATAAGCATGTCGTCGAAAGCTTGAAAGAAATTGGTGCTGTATTTGTCGAAGAATTAGAGGAAATTCATGATAAATCAAGGCCTGTGATATTTTCAGCGCACGGGGTACCAAAATCTGTGATTAAAGACGCAAGTAATCTCAATATGATCTTTATTGATGCAACATGCCCATTAGTTTCAAAAGTTCACAGGGAAGCAGAAAATTTATACAGACACGGAATGCACATAATACTTATAGGGCATGAGAATCATCCTGAGGTAATTGGTACGATGGGTCAATTACCTGATGGTGCTATTGATTTAATTCAAAGTGTAACTGATGCTGAAAACTATAATCCAAAAACAGATAAGAATTTAGCGTATATTACGCAGACTACTCTATCAATTGATGATACCAGTGAAATAATTAGTTGCTTAAGCAAAAGATTTCCTAAAATACACTCACCAAAAAAAGAGGATATTTGTTATGCAACAACAAACCGCCAAATAGCGGTAAAACAAATCGCTGATAAATGTGATATGTTTTTTGTTATTGGTAGTAGAAATTCATCTAATTCAGTCAGGTTGGTCGAGGTTGCGCAGAAGACTGGGTGCCCAGACTCGCTGCTTATAAACTCCGAAAGTAAATTCCCAATTGATAGAATAAGGAATTGCAGTACTATCGGTATATCCTCTGGTGCATCTGCACCCGAAATTCTTGTAGAGTTGTTTATATCAAAATTAAAAAAGGAGTTTGATCTTGAAATTGAAGAGGTTGAGGCGGTAAAGGAAGATGTAACTTTTCGTGTACCAGGTAGTTTGAGTTGAATTTGGTACCACTGCTTGGATTCGAACCAAGGACCTCCTGATCCACAATCAGGCGCTCTAACCAGCTGAGCTACAGCGGCACATAATTACTCTGACAAATTATATACCAAATAATTTAAACAAGAGGTATAATAATTAATACGTAAGATAACTATATCATTTTTTCATAAAGTTCAAGCGATGGGAATTAATTCAAAGCATAATAAAGAAACTGATTTACAAGTTGGTCCAACGACAGAAGGTATGGTCAGATTATTTATTCAGAATGAAGAAATCAGTCTGCCTATTGATTTTAATCCCGATGACGCAATTGAAATTGCAAATGAAATAATCGCGTCGGCTAAGATCGCAAATAAAAATAAAAAATAGNTATTGACATAATATTCGTTTGCGCGTATTTCTCCCGCGTGAAATTTTTTCATACATCAAATTATAATAATTCTAAACTAGGAGAGATTAATGACGTTTATGAAAAAAATTCTACTTTTTTCACTATCAATTTTTATTTTAACTGGAACCTACACAGAGTCTTGGTCATTAGGGCACAATCATGAAGAGGTCAATGTATATTCATACAGGCAACCATATCTGATTGAGCCAATGCTTGAGAGATTTACTGAAGAAACAGGCATAAAAGTGAATGTTTTATTCGCAGGAAAAGGTCTTGTAGATAAGATGGTGCAAGAAGGAGAAAACAGCCCAGCGGACGTACTTCTAACAGTAGATATCGGACGTTTGAGCGGGGCTGTAAATAGCGGTGTAACACAATCTTTCCAATCAGGTATTGTAGAGTCAAATATTCCTCCACAATATCGTGACCCAAATGGTCATTGGGTTGGTCTTACTGCAAGAGCTCGTGTTGTATACGCATCAATTGATCGTGTGCCAGAAAATGAGATAACTTATGAAGAGCTGGCTAGTCCAAAATGGAAGGGTAGAGTGTGCATAAGGTCAGGTCAAAATGCCTACAACCTCGCTTTATTTTCATCTCTGATAGCTCATCATGGTGAAATTGAGACAATTAATTGGCTTAGAGGTCTAAAAGCAAATCTTGCAAGAACACCTCAAGGTAACGATAGGGCCCAAGTAAAAGGTATCTACTCTGGTGAGTGTGACGTATCAATTGGTAATACTTATTATATGGCTAAGATGAGAACCAATGAGAAAGAGCCTGAGCAGAAAGAATGGGCTGCCAGTGCAAAGATTATCATGCCTAACGCAGATGGTCGTGGAACACACATGAACTTATCTGGGGCAGTCTTAGCCAAGCATGCACCAAATGCTGAAAATGGTATCAGATTAATCGAATTCCTAACTCAAGATACCGCGCAAGCAATGTATGCTGGTGTCAACCATGAGTACCCACTAAAAAGGAATGTAGGCATTTCTGATATGGTGGCATCTTTTGGTGAACTAAATGCTGACACATTAGATCTAATAACTATCGCAAATGGTCGTGAAATGGCCAGTGAGATGGTTGATTTAGTCGGCTTTGATGAATAATAAGATTACTAAATAAAATTATATGACAATTTAATTTTAAAATGGTATGACCATTGTTCATGAGAGCAATCTTACATAAACGTTCCTATCAAAGAGAGCTTCTAGAAACCCTAGGGGCTCTCTTTGTTGCATCTATAATTGCGATACCAATTTTGACAATATTTTATATAGCATTTTCGGCGGATGATAATATCTGGCCTCATTTAGCTTCGACTGTTCTTCCAGGCTACATTACCACGACTTTCTTAGTGCTATTGGGTATTTCAATTATTACAGTGTTTATAGGGGTCGGATTAGCATGGATTATAACTGTATATGAATTCCCAATGAGAAGGGTTATGGAGTGGTTATGCCTTATCCCCCTTGCCATGCCTGCATATATTGTTGCTTACGCTTATGGCGATCTTCTCGATTACACTGGTTTTGTGCAATCGAGTATGAGATTAATTTTTGGATGGAGTTCTATCAAGGATTATTGGTTCCCTAGTGTATATTCAACGAGTGGAGCAATTTTTGTAATGTCATTTGTGCTTTATCCTTATGTGTATTTGACATCAAGGGCTGCTTTTTTAAGACAGTCAATGACATTAATTGAAGTAAGTTCAACACTTGGAAAATCTTCGATATATAGTTTCTTTCATATCGCATTACCAATGGCAAGGCCTGCCATAATAATCGGGTTAATACTTGTAATTATGGAATCAATGAATGAATTTGCAGCATTCGAGTACTATGGGGTTGATACACTGAGTGTTGGTGTTTACATTACCTGGCTTGGAAAAAATAACCTTGGTGGAGCAGCTCAGATTGCAATATTTATGCTGCTATTTATATTTCTATTGATGATAATAGAGAAAGGTCTCAGAAAAAAAAGATCATTTGCACAAAATAACAAGAGTCCAATTACTACCAATAGGATAAAGTTGAGTAAGAAAAAATCGTCTTTTGTACTGATAATTTGTGCTACACCCATTTTTATTGGATTTTTGTTTCCATCTATTGTGTTATTTGATTTTGTTATAGAACGGATATTTGAGATAGAAGTTTTTGAATATGCAAGCCTGCTCTTTAATTCTCTTTTTTTATCGATATGTGCAGCAATTTTGACAATAATATTGGGCGTATTTCTTGTGAATACTTACATTACATCGAACAACATAATTATAAGGCTTTCGGTGAGCATATCAAGACTTGGTTATGCGCTACCTGGGGTTGTGCTTGCATTAGGTGTAATTGTACCACTCATAACACTCGATGGTTATCTTAAAAGTATATTCGGTCAATATTTCAATATCACAATTGGGCTAATTTTTTCGGGAACAATGATAGCAATTATCTATGCGTATGTAATTCGCTTTCTAACAATATCTTACGGAACAATTGAGTCGGGGTTTGTAACTCTGAATCCTGATATTTCAGCGGCCTCACGAGTTTTGGGACAGTCAAAATATTCAACCCTACTAAAAATACAGCTTCCAATTATAAAGCCAGCTTTAATTATGTCAGCTTTGCTCGTCTTTGTTGACTCAATGAAAGAATTGCCAGCAACGTTAATATTGAGACCATTCAACTTCGATACGCTGGCAACCCATGTATATACATATGCGTCTCTATCACAGATTGAAGAAGCGGCATTGCCTGCGCTAACTATCGTTTTGGCAGGGTTATTACCAATTATACTTATAAATCGTGAATTAGTAAGAAATAAGAATTGATCAATCAATAATGGTCGCTTCAGTTCTGGAGCGTATTTCATCTATACCAACATTTGGAGCTGCTTGATTAATTTTTACTCCATTTGGTAAAATATCAAATTTACCGAGATCAGTAATAACAGTATTTACAACTGACTTCCCAGTGAGCGGTAAAGTACATTTTTTTAATAGTTTTGGTTGCCCATCTTTTGCGTTGTGTTCCATCAAAATAAGAACTTTCTTAACGCCGGCTACTAAATCCATTGCGCCACCCATTCCTTTTACCATCTTTCCAGGTATCATCCAATTTGCTAAATCCCCTTCCTCTGATACTTGTAAAGCACCCAAAATGGAAAGATCAATATGACCGCCCCTTATCATGGCAAATGAGTCTGAGCTATCAAAATACGAAGTTTCTGGAAGCTCAGTAATTGTCTGCTTCCCTGCATTTATGATGTCGGCATCAACCTGATTTTTTTTTGGGAATGGACCCATTCCGAGCATGCCATTTTCAGATTGAAGTGTCACATTCACCCCTTCAGGTATATAATTAGCAACTTTCGTTGGCATGCCAATCCCAAGATTACAATAGTAACCATCCTTTAGCTCCATTGCTGCGATACTGCACATTTCTTCTCTTGTCCAAGGCAAAATAACTTCCTTTACTATTCCGTTAACGTTACAAATTCTATTTTTTTCTCAGTGTAGGTACCTTCAAATATTCGATCAACATAAATTCCTGGTAGATGAATATGGTCTGGATCCAAGTCGCCTATTTCTACTAGGTGTTCAACCTCTACCACACAAATATTTCCTGCCTTTGCCATTGGCGGATTAAAATTTCTAGCAGCTTTCCTAAAAATTAGATTTCCCGAGTGATCGCCTTTCCATGCTTTTATTATTGATAAATCACCTTTTATTGCCTTTTCCATAAGGTATTCAACACCATCTATGACTTTTGTTTCTTTTCCTTCTGCAATCACTGTCCCAACACCTGTTTTTGTGTAGAATGCCGGTATACCTGCACCCCCAGCTCTACATCTTTCAGCAAGCGTGCCTTGGGGCGAGAATTCTAACTCAAGATCACCATTCAAATATTGCTCTTCAAATGTTTTATTTTCGCCTACATAGGACGATATCATTTTTTTAATTTGTCGTGTTTGCAGAAGTGTTCCGAGTCCATAACCATCAATACCACAGTTGTTGGAAACAACAGTCAAATCTTTTACTTTACTATTTTTAATCTCTTCTGTGATATTTTCGGCTATGCCACAAATACCAAATCCACCTGATAAAATTATCAATCCATCACGAAGAATTCCTTGCATTGCCTCATGGGCATTTTGGTACACTTTTTTTGATGACATTTATCTTCCATTTTTGCCTTAATACAAATATGCATATAATATAAATTGAATTTATTTAACACAAGAACTTTGTTATGATTATATTATGTCCCAAAAACTGCAAGATTTTGATGGAGGCAGATAATTGCTTGACCCTTTTAATAGAAATATAACTTACCTGAGAATTTCCGTTACAGACCGCTGTGACTTCAGATGCGTTTATTGTATGTCAGAAAATATGACATTTCTTCCTAAGGCCAATCTTCTGACTTTAGAGGAGTTGCACAGACTGGCATCATTATTTATTGAGTGTGGAATACAGAAGATTCGACTCACTGGTGGTGAACCACTTGTTCGTAAAAATTTGATGTGGCTTATTGAAAAACTATCTCAAAAAATTGGTAAGTCTAATCTGAAGGAGTTAACAATTACAACAAATGGAAGCCAACTTGCTAGTTTTGCAAATGATCTTGCAGATAATGAAATAAAAAGAATTAATGTTTCTTTAGATACCTTGGATAGTGATCTCTTTAAAAAAATAACAAGATGGGGAGAATTATCAAAAGTTCTTGATGGTATAAAGGTAGCCCAAGACTTTGGAATTAAAATTAAAATTAATACTGTAGCCTTAAAAGGAATTAATGATCAGGAAATCCCGTCAATCATTAAATGGGCGCACTCCAACGGTATGGATATAACACTCATTGAGACAATGCCAATGGGTGATATTGATGGCGATAGAACTGAAAATTATTTGCCATTAACAGACTATATGAAAGTTCTCGAGCAAGAGTTTAAGCTTACAGAGTCAGATTATAATACTGGAGGACCATCTCGTTATTACACATCAACCGAGACAGGTTGTAAAATCGGTCTAATAACTCCACTGAGTCATAATTTTTGCTCGGATTGCAACAGAGTGAGGGTAACATGTACAGGAAAAATGTATATGTGTTTGGGACAAGATGACTCTGTAGATTTCAATAAACTAATGAGGAATAATGCTACTGATGGAGAAATAATTCAATTGATTCACCGTTCTATTAGTTTAAAGCCAAAAAGCCATGACTTCAAAATTGATGAATATAATAANGCCCCTGCAGTGGATAGGCATATGTCTGTGACAGGTGGTTAGTTGGGGTTTATATCAGAATTTGCAACTTCCTCAGTGTAATTCAGTGGTAATGATGTTGTATATTTAATTTGCTCCATAGAAAAACTTGTTGAGACATCGGTTAAATTTATTCTTTCAATCAGGTTTTTATAAAATCGATCGAAGGCAGAAATATCTGGCACGACCACCCTCAATAGATAATCAATATCCCCAGCCATCCGGTAAAATTCAACTACCTCTGGGAAATAATTTATAATTTTTTTAAATTCTGCAAGCCACTGATTATTGTGCTCGTTTGTCTTGACAGCGACAAAAGCTGTTACATCTGCATTTATTTTCTTTGGGTTCAATAATGCAACGCGCTTTGAAATTATTCCTTCCTTTTCCATTCTTTGAATTCTTCGCCAGCAGGGTGTTGAGGAAAGCGCGACTTTTGCTGAAATATCTGATACAGATATGGTACAATCTTCTTGGAGAAGATTGAGTATTTTACGATCGATTCTATCCAATTTTATTGCCATATGTAGCCCATTCCTGTAATAGTTATATATTTCAATTATAATGATATAATAGTATTTTGTTCTAATTTCAATAAATATATCGTTTTATATAGTAAATTTTACTAAAAAGGGTATCGGCCTCAAATTATTTATATATTAATAATTTTCTTGTATTAATGACAAACTAGTATAGTTTCAAAATTTATTTTAAAAAATTGGATTTATAATTCAGATATTNGATATAAAAGATGACCAACGATAGCTCAAAAAATACACTAAAGGCAGCTCTACCAAGGGGCCTGCGCGACACTGGGCATTCTGAGTTAGACCTTATTAAAAATATAACTTCAAAGATTATTCCTGTCTATGAGTCATATGGTTTTGAAGAATTATCCACTCCCTCTTTTGAATACACTTCTGCACTTGGTAAATTTCTACCAGACTCTGATAGGCCAAATGCTGGCGTATTTTCATTTCAAGATGATGATGAAAAATGGCTTTCATTAAGATATGATTTAACATCGCCATTAGCGAGGTATGTCGCGGAAAATTTTGATAAAATTACCAAACCTTACAAGAGGTACCAGCTTGGGAATGTATGGCGCAATGAAAAACCTGGCCCAGGTCGATACAGGGAATTTTTACAATTAGATGCAGATATTATAGGTTCAAACTCATATGGAGTTGATGCTGAACTAATTATGCTATCTGCTGACTCCATGNGCTCNCTTGGTCTAAATGATGAAAATTACAACATAAGGGTGTCCAGTAGAAAGTTATTGGATTCCATTCTGGCTTTAGTATCAGACTCTGAAGATATTGATGAAGTTCGAAGGCTCACAATACTTAGGGCAATTGATAAGCTTGATCGTATTGGTATTGATGGGGTTCAAAAATTACTATCTGAAGGTAGAAAAGATGAGTCAGGTGATTATACAATTGGTGCAAAGCTGCAAAAAGCTAGTATCTCAAAAATACTCGATTTTATATCGATTGGCTCACAGAGTAGGGATGGGTTTATCAGTCAAGCTATCGAGCTTGTGGGCGAAAATGACCTTGGACAATCAGCAATTGAGGAATTAAGAAGCATAAACAATATTTTGGATAAGTTAAATTACAATAAATCTGTTGTTTTTGATAGTTCTATTGTACGAGGTCTTGAATATTATACAGGCGTAATTTTTGAGGCGAATTTGGTATCTAAGGATAACGACAAAAATCTACCAGTAATCGGATCAGTTGGTGGAGGTGGTAGATACGATAAGTTGATATCAAGGTTTCGAAAAGACCAGGTAGGTGCCAGCGGTTTTTCTATTGGGGTAAGCCGTCTTTGTACCGTAATGCAAATGATGGACCTTGAGATACTGGAAGAAGATATTGGGCCAATACTCATCTTAAATATGGATAAAGATTACGAGTATAGCTACTATCAAATGGCACAAGAGCTTCGTGCATACGGCATTAAGGCTGAAGTTTACCTTGGTTCGGCTGGCATGAAGGCGCAGATGAAATATGCAGATAAGAAAGGTTCACCATTGGTAATTATTGAGGGTACAGTTGAACGAGAAAAAGGTATTGTAACAATTAAAAATCTTGCAAAGGGAAAAGAAGTATCAGCAACAATTGGTAGCCGAGATGATTGGATCAAAAATGATGAGATTCAATTTGAAGTGATTAGGGGTGAGGTTGTAAAAGAAATCTCACAAATTCTCAAAAAAGCTAAAACTTGAATATGAATAGAGAAATGGATAAAGATGCTAACTCAATAAGAGAATTTTTCATCAATAAAGGATACACATTCTTTAATCCAGCCATGACAATACCAGCTGATATTGTTATGAATTTCATGGGCGAAGATGTGAGGAACAGGTTACTTTTCACAAGTTCTCCTAATGGAAATGAGCTATGCTTGAGACCAGATTTTACCCTACCACTTGCTATTAGCTATATCAATAATGAGGTGCGAGCAAATAAGTTTGTTTATGATGGTTACGCATTCAGATTTCCCTCAATAAATGAAAAAACAAGATATTGCCCTGAGTTTAGACAAATAGGTATAGAGAATTTTGGGGATAAAAATAAGATAGACGTTGAGGGGGATGTCATATCACAAGCTTTTGAAATACTCTCATTGTTTTATGATGATCACTTAGAAATAAAGATCAGTGATATTTCTATGTTTTATCAGTTACTCAAGCATCTACAAATTGACTCACACCTATTCAATAGAGTTAGAAGACTCTATTGGAGAGGGCTGAGTGCGACTGAAATAGAAGACTCAATAAGAAAAATAATTAATACACGATTTGACGCAAAGCCGCGCATAGATCTCATAGAAGAGTATAAAAATAATAACTTATCTAGCATTGCATTAATTCAAAAATTAACTGGATCTGACGATTTATCTATATTTTCAGGTAGGCTACCAGATGATATTGTAAAAAGCTATATCGATAAATCAGAACTCATTAATGGTACTGTTATAAACAACACCGAAATCGAGCAAATAACAGAATTTTTGTCTATCAAAGGAGATATCCCGAGAGTAATCCAACTATTGGATAATTTTCAGAAGAAATACCACATTGATTTTGCAGAAGGGATTGAAAATCTGGAAAATCGAGTAAAAATCTTGAAAAAAAATCAGATAACAGAGGATATGATTGAGTTTAATGCAACGCTATCCAGAAAGGTTGAATATTATACAGGTTTGATATTTGAAATCAGAACGAAGAATGCAAATAAAAATGAGCCAATTGCAATAGGAGGTCGTTACGATAAAATATTTGAAGAGCTGGGATCCACAGATCCTATTCCAGCTGTTGGATGTTCAATTTATGTTGATCGGTTGTTATTCAATGAGGGTAATAATGAGTCGTAAGGTAATTTTAGGTATTCCAAATAAGGGTAGATTACAAAAACAAACAGTAGATTTTCTAAAAGAAAATGGTCTTGAAATTAAACGTGGAAGAGGAGATCGAGGATATATTGGTAAACTGATTGGATCTGATAATATTGAATTGATTTTTCTTTCACCAAAAGAAATTTCACTCGAACTCATGAAAGGGTCAATAGATTTAGGAGTCACCGGCTTAGATTTGGTCAATGAGTATGTGCACTTACCTGATACGAACACGCATAACATACTTGAGCTTGGTTTCGGCAAAGCTGATGTAGTTGTTGCCGTTCCTATTNCATGGATTGATGTAATGAGCATTAATGATTTAGAGGATGTGATTTACAACTTCCGAGTATCAACAGGTAAGCGGCTAAGAATTGCAACAAAATATCCAAATATTTCCCGTAATTTTTTTGAAAAAATTGGTTTATCTGATTACCTGCTTGTAGATAGTCATGGGGCAACGGAGGGTGCTCCAGCGTATGGTTCATCAGAAATAATAATCGACATAACAAGTACGGGATCAACATTAGCTGCAAATCAGTTAAAAAGAATAGACTCAGGTACGATTCTTGAGAGTCAAGCATGCCTTTTTTCTGGGCCAAATAGAAATTGGAGCAAAGATAAAATTGTAACACTATCCGGGCTACTTACTCTTTTGGGCTCTGATAAAGCGCATATATCTAAAATATTAAGTTTATTATCATAAAAAAAAACCCTCTCATTTTGAGAGGGTTTTGAAAAGTTCTTTTGGGATATCGGTTGATTACATCATACCGCCCATACCACCCATACCACCCATATCAGGCATTGCGGGCATAGCCGGCTTATCTTCAGGCAGATCACCGATCATTGCCTCTGTGGTAATAAGTAGACTTGCAACTGATGCTGCATCTTGTAGAGCTGTTCTCACAACTTTTGTTGGATCAATTATACCAGCCTTCACAAGGTCCGTATATGTTTCTGTCTGTGCATCAAAGCCAAAGCTGTGAGCATTATTTTCAAGCACTTTGGAAACAACGATTGATCCTTCAACACCAGCATTTTCAGATATTTGTCTAATTGGAGCTTCTAATGCTTTCAGGACAATATTTATACCAGCTTGTATATCAGCATTTGCATCTGTGAGAGACTTTACTGCTTTTGTACATCTCAGTAGTGCAACTCCGCCACCTGGAAGAACACCTTCTTCTACAGCTGCCCTGGTCGCATTTAGAGCGTCATCAACACGATCTTTTTTCTCTTTCACTTCAATTTCTGTTGCACCACCGACTTTAATTACTGCTACGCCACCCGAGAGTTTAGCAAGACGTTCTTGTAATTTCTCTCTATCATAATCAGATGTTGTATCTTCGATTTGCGTACGAATTTGGCTAACACGAGCTTCGATATCTTTCTTCGTTCCAGCTCCATCGATGATTGTGGTTTCTTCTTTGGTAATGGCAACTCTTTTCGCGCTTCCCAGCATCTCTAGTGACACGTTTTCGAGCTTAATTCCAATATCTTCAGAGATTACTTGCCCACCTGTTAGTATTGCAATATCTTCAAGCATTGCTTTTCTTCTATCACCAAAGCCTGGAGCTTTTACTGCAGAGACTTTCAGACCACCACGAAGTTTATTAACAACTAGCGTAGCAAGCGCTTCACCCTCCACATCTTCAGCGATGATGAGTAAAGGTTTACCGTTTTGAACAACTTGCTCTAGAATCGGTAACATTGGTTGTAGTGTTGATAACTTCTTTTCGAATAGTAGTATATATGGATCTTCTAAATCACATATCATTTTTTCTGCATTTGTAATGAAATACGGTGATAGGTAACCTCTGTCAAACAGCATTCCTTCAACTGTATCCAACTCAAATTCCAGAGCTTTTGATTCCTCAACTGTTATTACGCCATCATTACCAACAACTTGCATTGCCTCAGCAATTTTTTCACCAATGATGAGTTCACCATTTGCAGATATTGTACCAACTTGTGATACCTCGTCAGAACTCTTAATTTTCTTTGATTTGCTGGTTAGATCTTTTATTGCAGCAGCAACGGCAACCTCTACACCCCTTTTAAGATCCATTGGGTTCATTCCGGCAGCAACGGCTTTAACGCCTTCTTTCACAATTGCTTGTGCAAGAACGGTAGCTGTGGTGGTTCCATCCCCTGCAACATCATTTGTTTTTGATGCGACTTCACGGAGCATTTGAGCACCCATATTTTCAAACTTATCTTGAAGCTCAATATCTTTAGCCACCGTTACTCCATCTTTGGTTATTCTTGGTGCACCAAATGATTTATCTAAGACAACATTTCGACCCTTTGGACCAAGTGTCACTTTAACAGCATCCGCAAGTATGTTGACACCATCGAGC
>FUFK010042345.1_pt1 | contig 17407 bp, 12 predicted proteins | sample 1021851 | NCBI WGS metagenome assembly FUFK01 (sample SAMEA51879418, study PRJEB19060) | metagenome | reverse complement strand
AAAACTTTTTACCTAAAAAATTACCTTCACCTGGAGGACTNTGAAATCTCATNTCTTGTGAAAANTCAGANGCACCTCTACTAAGGTCATCTAAATTAACAGGCCCACCGTATGTATTAGCAACTCTAGTTTTTATTATTTCATCAGCAACTGCTCGATCATCCATTATTCCAGGTGGAATGTTTTGCTCTTGTCTATATGCTTTTATCTGCGCTTCGCTTGGGTCTAACTTATAAAACTGTTCTGCAAACTGATCGTTAATCCATTTATTCATAGACTCTTCATCAAACAATCCAAGCTGCACTCCATCTCTTCTAGCTTTAAATTCAAGATCAGTTCTTAATTTATAAACATGATAACCATAGCCAAATGGTGCATCTAAAGCTGCTAGTGCTGAAAAGCCTGGTCTAAGTGCTGCTGGATGTTTTGTTTTTCTATACAACCATAAACGTGTAGCTGCATGTAATTCTCTTCTATATTTTTCTGGATTTAAATAACTTTTCCAGTTACCTTCTACGTTCATTGCATCTTCTAAATCAGCAATTCTTTTTTCTACTGGTTCTTGAAATTTGCCGTATGTTTCTACATTGCTGGAATAAAACATTCTGTCACCCTTCCAGGCATCCATAAATAATTCTTTTCCTGACTCTCTTACAGCCTTATATGCAGCAGCATAACCTTTCCAGTTTGCTTGCCAGGCATCCATAAAACTGTCAGTTAANTTAGTGCCGTAAGGTTTGTATAAAGCATTTTTATATAAAGTATGATATGGCCCTCGTATTGCCATAGCTACGTTTGAACTAAAAGCAAGGCCCATAGTTCTTAAGTTAAATAATTGAGAATCTTTTGCTAATAAGTTTGTATGTCTAAACCTGGCATCTTTTAATCTTTTAGGGTCATACCTTTTTCTTACGTCTGTTCCCTGGATTCTTATATTATTTAGCTCCAGGCTTAACTGATCCATTGCTTCTTTTGGCCTTGTTACGTTTTCAGAGGCAGCAGTAATTACCCTGGCAATAGATTCCTCTTCTGTGGTGTCACTTATTTTTTTACCAACAATACCTAAAGAATCGACATAACCTTCAGCGGATTTTATGTTTTCAGGTATAACGGACGAAGCATCATCTATAACTTCTAACTGATCTGTAAACAACCTACCTTGCTGTGCTTTACCAGCTTTTGACCATTGGTTTCTGTAAAAATCGTATGTAGCTTCACTCATTAAAGCTACTTTGTATGTATTAAACGCTTTACCTAGTAGCTCTGGTGGTACTTCTGCATTAGGATTTTTTTCCATAAATATATCTATATCATCAACAGATTTTATGTATGCTTCTTTACCTGTATCGTGAAACCATCTAGCTCTAACTAAATCCTCTACAAAAGTTTTTTCTCCTTCTGTTAATTTATTAATTGCGTCCAATGCTTCGTTTACACCAATCTTGCCGTCATAAGCATCAGATAACATTTGCGCGCTTTTTATTGGATCTACATTTAAAAATGCAAACCTTTGGTCAAGTGTATCTTTACCAGCTCTAAGCAATGCCTGCGAATAATTAGCCCAATTAGCAACTACTTCCTCTGGCCTGTCTCTTAATTCTTTTACAAAATTAGTAGGTTGATTTTGAGGAATACTTACACCTGGTTTTGTTTCAGCTTGTATTGCTTCTTTTATAAATTTTTGTGCTTCTAAATCTTCTAAATATTTTGCGGTTCGATCCATTGCATCAAGAAATTTATCGTCACCTGGCATTTGATTAGACATCTGTATTGCCTTCATTTTTGCCATCTGTTCGTCAATCTCAGCTTTTTTTCTGATTAACGATTGACGCTTTTNAAATAAATCATCACATTTAGACATTAGATGCAACCTCCTTTTGCTGCTAATTCATTCCAGCCATTAAGCATGTTGTCATATTCAATCTTTTTAGTGATTAAATATTCATTTATGCGATTAGTTAGTTCAGGGATGCTTCGGCTTGTATCAGCATCCATTCTTGTTATTAATCCTTCTAATTGTTCTGGCGATAATTTATTAACTAATGCTTTTCTTGATATTTCGCCACTTGCTGCCATCTCAAAAACATCAACATAGCTAGGATCTTTGCCTAAAATAAATCTTAATTTTTTACTAAATTCGTTTAAATATTTTTTCATTCTTTCAAATACAGCTTTCAGCCCACCATTTTCTAGTTTAATTTTTCTATTGTTTAACCAATGGCCAAAAGCTTCAGCTTGTATTTCTTTTGCTTCCATACCTGGTTGAAAATTACCTCTGGATCGTTTAATAATAGATGTCATCTCTTTTAATGCTTCTGGTGTATTTAATGCGCCAATAAGTTTGGGATTACCAATCTCGTCCAACCAACCCTGTACTGAATGAAATGCTTCATGGTATGCGTCCACACGAAAAGGTCTTCCGTTTTCTGCAACGCCTGAAATTAGTCCTCCGTAACGCTTCTCTATACCTGGATACAGAGCCAGAAATATTGAGTTCCGAGAAGCATGTTCTGAACCACGAGGAACAAAAACGGCTGTGGGTTGACCCTCTGCCACCGCAGTTAATGGATCATCAGGATTACGAGCCATAAATGTAGCCAAATCTGGCCTCCATTTTGCTGTTGACCTTATGTTTTCATCTCTACCAAACATTCTGTTCATGTTTAGTGTTTCTAAGTATCTAACTCTACTTGGATCTATACCAGCAATAATTGATGCTTCTTTCATTGCCTTGCTTGCTTCTAATGCTAAGTCCTGACTTTGTTCAAATATTTCTTCAACACTACCGCTAATACGCCTACCCCAATCTGCCAAGCGATCAGCATAACCAATATTCATTCTTTCTTTTGCCGCCTGGAGCTGCCTTCTTACTAATGCTTCGTCATAATTCCCACCAGTAAAATCCACCATTGGACTAAAACTCATTTTTGGTGCTTCAAAAAATCCCTGGTCAGGCACTTTAATAAGCATGCCAGCAGCATTACTTGCAGCAGCACTACCAGTTTCTGCCTTTACATAATCTTTGACAAATTGATGTACTTTACTTCCGTGTATTCTTGCCTTGCTAGGATCTACACCTTGCTGTTTAAGTAACGCAATTATGTCATCTTCTCTTGCAGACTTCTTTGCTTTACTTCTGATAATATATGCGACTCTATCTAAATCGTTATCAAAATCAATTTCACCTAGCCCATAACGAGGTTTCATTCTGGCAAATTCATTGGGCAATGTAAATCCTGTTGTTTTAGCCGTTTTTTTGTTTAGTTCGTTTACTACTAATTCATACTCTGCCTGCCCAACTAATCTTATATCTACAGAACTATGTGCTTTATCTTCTAAATCAGTTATTTTTTTAAGTTCAGCTTCAAATAATTGATCACCTATTTGCTCGCCATCTTTATACAACTTTTTAATATTTGCATCTGAAACTAACTTCATCCTCATTCTTTCAGTTTTTTTCTTAGTTTCAACGTATGGGAATTGTGTACGTTTTCTAGCAATATTGTTTTTTACTCTTTCTGTTAAAGGATAACCGCCTTGCTCTAGTTCTAGCTTTTTAGCTTTTAATTGATCTACAGACATAGTAGGCACTTGTTTTCTTAGCTTATTTATTGGGTCTGTAATATTATCGTATTCAAATTTACGATTGTGCATTTCCATTTCTTTGAAAAAATCTCTTTGCTTTTTTTGCTCGTAAGTCATATTATCCCAACCCATTTCAGCTCTTTTTTGTGCCATACGATCTGCGTGTATTGCTTCATCTAATGTTTTATGTTCATCAGCAAGTCTTAGCTCGTCAGCCATTAATCGTATTGAATCGCTATCTATTTTGCCNTCTNTAAGGTTATTAATAACTTTTGTAGCGTTTACGTTTGTTGCTTTAGGTGTATTTATTAAAGGTGTAGTTGGAGGTCTAACTTCGCCATTTTGCGCTGCCTTTTTAATAATATTATTGATCATTACCCTTCTGTCAGGTAAATCTGTTGATGTTGGAAGTTCTGTCTGTATCTCAGGTGTCTTGGTTGGTACGACAGGATTATCTAATATTTCATTTATTATTTTTGGCTGTATTCTTCTTGTAACTACTCCAACTTTTGCNCCCTGGCTTATTTGTTCTGCACCTTCATTTANCAACTTGCTTATATTTGTATCAGCATATTTTTCTGCATCAAANTGNGCTATTGCAGCATCAGCAAAATTCTTTTGATTTGCAGCTTCAAACCTATCAATCTTACTACCAGCAGCTTCTAATCTATCTGCACCTTGACCAGCTCTTCTAAACAAATTACGATCCTGGACTAAATTTCTTCTTATTGATGCAGCTAATTGACCCTTTTCAATCATCAGGTTTAACATTTCTGTATTACCAAACAGATCAACCTGGCCGCCCTCCGCTGTAGGTGCATTTTTAGCTTGTTGTAATACTTCAGAAAAAGTTGCGTCAGTAACGTCTTTTTTCTGTAAAACTTTATATGCAGTTTGCATACCAGTTTCATCTAAACCGCTACCACCAAGTAAAAATCCTCTATTTTGTGTTATTTTGCCGTCTAATACGTCCTGGTAAATATTTGCTGGTAATTTACTAAGAGCTAAACCTTTTGATGCTGTACCTGACTTTAAAGGTATGCCTATATCTGTTAATTGTTCTGGACTTGTTATCTCTGATTCCTTAAGAAAACTTGCAGCATCAAATGGCGTACCACCACCCTGGGCAATATTAGTTAATGCGCCTTGCCTTCTAGCACCAATAGCATCTGGAGAATCTAAAAACTCTACTTTAACTGACGGTATTCCAAGTTCCTTTGCTTTTGCTAATCTGTTATGTCCATTAACAACATAAGTAAATCCGTCTTGTGGATCTTCCCACACCTGGACTACGCCTTCTAAATCATTATTCCATTTTTCTACACCTTCTAATGATTGGCCTTTTTGTACACCTTGAGCATCTACACCGCCTTTAAATTGAAATCTTACTGGATCTAATTTAATTTCTTCTATATTTAAATATGGCATGCCCATTAATCTGTTAGGCATTAATGTTTTGCCCTCGCCTTCTAATTTTTTTATTCCACTTACTACATCTTGCCTTGTAAATTGCTCAAACTCTTTACCAGTAATTTCTGTTATTGCATCTGACAATTCTGTACCATTTTTAGGATTAGCAAGAGACAATAAATTATCAGTTGGTACTTGNTTTATACGANTATTNATGTCAGTTATNGCAAGGCTATTTGTAGGTGCTGATACATCGCTGTATTTTAATAATTGTTGATCACCGTCACCAGGTCTTTTTGATATTTCTTCTATAATTTCAGGAATATTATTTTCAGTTTGAGNTCAACTNNTGCTATTTGNGNATCGTCNAAATTNTCTAAANNTTCNNNNACNGNATCTGATTCTGGTGTTTGTGGNGTAACTTTTTGTGCGTTTGTTCCGTCTGGATCTACGGTTTTTGTAAAAGAAACTTTACCGCCAGCATCTTCTGTAATTATACCGTCAGCTTTTTGCCGACTACGATACATTCTTTTAGGATTACTTATGCTCTCTCCTTGCTTTGCTCTAAAATAATTAGGAAATAACCCTTTTAATTGCTTTGCATTTAATAAACCCGCCAAACTACTAGAAATAGATAAGTTATAAGGAAAAGCAGCTTGCGATGCTTCTGTCATACTCATGCCTGGCTTTGTGCCAAAATTATTTCTGTTGTCATCTAAAAATGTACTAGGCACTTCATCAATAGCATTGAGAACACCAAGCCTTCCTAATGCACCCATAAAAGATTGTGCTTTTGTAGGATCTATAGTTTGCATTAGTCTTCCTACTGCTGGAATTTGTGAGCCAGCAATATTACCAACGCCTCTTGTTAAAAATGCTAAATAAATATTTAACATTAATGCTGACCGCATATCATCGCCATTTTTTTCAGCAGCCGTCATTTCTGAAGGTGGTTTNAAACCNCCAATTTTATATGCTTCTTCTACAAATTCATCTGCACCTCTACCTATTTCATAATCTGTATAATCACCTTTTCTCATATCTGTAACGGCTTTCGTAGCGTTACCAATAGCTTTTATAGTTCCCAATGCTGCCGTATTATCTAAATGCGTAGGCAATGCCAAGTCAAAGCCCAGGTGCATTAAAGATCCAAATAATTTACCCCTATCACCGCCAGTTACATTACCTTCAGATACTTTTTTTACATAATCACCATAAGCCTGGTAAGCCGTAGCAGCTTTGCCCTGGGTAAAATCCCACCAGGGATAATTAGGCTTTTCTTCTTCTTTTTCTTCTTCTGCTATCTAAAGTTTCTTGTTCTGGTACAGGAGGTGTAATTAGCTCTTTATCTTGCTGGTCTTGATTTAGTTCCATAATTTAACCTCTGTAAATAAGACGTTTAGGTGCTGTTCCTGATAAGACATAAGCAACATAATTAGTTGCGTCAGATAATTGGCCATCTCCAGGAGACATGCCTTTAACTGAATCTTTTAGACCCATAAGCTTGTTACCCTTCTGCAAAAGAAAATTTTTATCTTCTTCGCTAGGGTAAAACTCTTCATCTTTATAATGCTCTAAAGTATCAACAAGTAACTGATATGGCGAGATATTGTATTTATTTGCAAGTGATCGCATTGGCATAGGTATAAGCTTGCCCTCTAAAGCTAGTTTTAAAACTTTTTGCGTATCATTTGCAGACATTATTGGAAATTCTTTGTAGTCTCTTTTTTCTATTCTAGATTCTGGTACAACATCTAAGCTAGATAATTTATATGTAGGTGGTGCATCTATAACTTCTTTTTTCTTTTTATCTGATTCTATTGCATTTCCATATATTGCATTTAATGCTTCTTTGTCTTTATTAAATTCAGTAATTGTATCTTCAATAATTTTTCTTTGCTCTGCTTGATCTAAGTCTCCTTTTTCATTTATTTCAGCAGCAATNTTTGCATATATTTTATCTTCAAGTGCGCTTTTATAGCTCATTGACGATTCTTGCTGGTTAGTTTTTAAATTACCTATATATTCTTGTACATCCATTTTACTTATATCTTTACCCCTCATAACAGCAGTAGCTACATCTGGATAATATTTTTCTGTCATAAGTGCAGTAGCTTCTTTTACTTTTGTATTAATTATGGTTGTTTCGTATGCACCACTAGCTTCAGACCTTTTTTGCCTTGCCATAGTTGCAAATTCTTTCCATTTTGTTGCCTTATATTCTGCAAGTTCTGGAGGTGCGCCAGCTAATGCTTCTGTAAGTTCTTTTCTTACGGCAACTTCATCAAACATAACTCCATGCTTGCTTTGATTTAACGCAAATATTTCTTCAACAGGCGCAGTATTGAATGTAAGTTTTGCTCTACTTGTATCCATTTCATCTATCTCAGCAAATAATTTTATGCGTTTGTAATATGGCATACTTTCATCGCTAAGTAATTCAGCAACTTTTTCGTTATATTCCTGACTACCTTTTTCTAGCGAAACAATATTTTCAGCCCATTTCAATACAAAATCTTTTTCGCCAGTTTCTTCTCTTCGTTTATTTATTTGAAATGCAGCATTGCCTATTTTGTTTGACTCAATAAGAAAATCTTTACCATACATTTCACCAGCAGTAGTGTATTTAGTTACTTTGCCTTCTTCGTCAGTAACCATAATTACTGGTACGCTTTCTAACATTCCTAAGAAACTTTCTGCTTTTTGGCTATGTTTATTTTTTGGATCTAACGCTTCTACTTCTAACTGCGCCCTTAATGCAAGCAATACATCCTTTTTAAATTCTGTAGGCTCTAATGGTAAGCCTAATTTTTTTACCTGGTCGTTAAGAATAGTACCTAAACTAGCTATAAGTTCATTTTCTGTTGTTTCTTCTTTTTTCCAATTTGTTAATGCTTGATATAATTGCGCTTTTGTTAATGTTGTCTGCAAAGACTTTTGATATTTAACATGTGCCTTTAAATGCTTTTCGTTAAAATTCTGCCAAGCTTTATTTACAGAAGGAATTGTGTAATCAATAAAACTTGCACTTGTTTCATCAACACCCCAATCCTGTGCTAATTGCGTAACGCCTTCAGCTTTTACCTGGTCAAGTCTTGGATTTAATGGATCTAAAGATATTATTTCTGAGGCATATTTGTTATATGCTCTATCCATATATATTCCAGCTTCACCAGCAGCTAATTTACTTAACTGATCTTCTCTAGCTTTTTGCCTCCAGGGATTAACACGATCCATCATCATGCCAGCAATAGCATCTTCCCTAGATACTTGCCTGTTAGTAGCGGCGTAATTTTCTGAGCTATTTATTGCTTGTTTATTAGCTAACGACAATGCTTTTAGTACATCGTTTCTACCTCGTCTTTCTGATTCGCTTTTTACTACTGGCCCTATCTGACTTACAGCCTGACTTGTTTTTGCCAAAGCATCTGACAGCTCTTTAAAACTGTTATAGCCCTGGACACTCATTTCATTAGATCTTTGTATTATATTTATGCCTTTTGGCGTTGGCATTTCTACTAACTTAGGAGGCGCAGCGGGTTGCTCTGACCTGTAATTTAAAAATCTATTTACTGGTTTAGCAGTAGGATTTAATTGATTTTTTGGAAGTTCTTGCACCATTATGTCAATGCTCCATAAGTAGATAATCCAGCAGATAAACCACCAGAAACTGCACCAAGCAATGCAGCTCCAGCACTAGGCCCACTACCAACCATTGATGGCCCTGCTGGGCCGATCAAAGTAGGTAACGGTGCAAACGGTGGTATAGGATCAACGTAATCTTGTTGCTGATAGAACTGCTGGCTATTGTATTGATTAATGTATTGAGATATAGCTCCAGCTTGTTGCCTGGTATATTGACTTTCTTTAAATCCGTCATTTATACGTTTTAAAGTTGTAAAGTCTCCCACTTGTCTTGCGTAATCATTCATAAGTCTATCTACAGATGGCCCTTCTGTAGCACCAGCNGCAATAGTNCTTCTAGCTTTTAATGCNTGGACATTNTATTGAAATAACGCTACAGCNTCTGCCATTGCCTCTTGCTGAAATCCTTGAGCAAAAGCATCACTTGTACTTATAAAATCTGCACCAGCAGATGACCTAACTCTGGCAACTTCTTCTGCGCTTACTATTGCTTTGCTAAGTTCGTAATTTCTTAAAGAGTTTGTGTAAGCAAGACTTTGACCATAATTTACTTTTTCTCCCCAAAATTTATATTGATTATTAATATCTGTCTGAGCTGCTTGCTGCCTGGCAGACCAAGACGCAAATTCATCAGATGCTTTTTTGTAAGCTAATTTATTAACGTAATCTTGCCTTTGTGCCTGGTAATTTGCTATCCCACTTAAAAAGTTAAGACCACCAGAAACAATACCAAATCCTACTGCTGGTGAAACCACTATTTAGCCCTCCAAAATTGACAGAATAAAGCCCCTGCATGACCATAAGGCTGCGGCCCTTCAACCGTAAACCCTAAATGCTTAAGCCATTTTATAGATAACTTATTCTTATGATATACCCAATTACCTATAGGTTTNCCAACTTCTTTTAAACAATAGTCAACCCANTCACGACCATCAACNCATAATCTTTTTTTATGGCTNTTTGTAGCTGTCAAGCCATCAGTACCTAGCAACCATATAGATTGATTAGTAACGCCAGTTATACCAACAGGTACGCCGTCATCACCTTCTATGGCTCTGCAAATATCAGACTTAAGTACGCTTTTTGACAATGCAGTTAGCGGATCTAAATTATGGCTTAGACGTACTTCCACTTCGTCAGCCTCCCTCATAGCTGTACCAACCTCCTGGACAACTGCTGTTGTAGGTTTAATCCATTTCATCGTAACGCCCTCGCTTTACCTGTAATCAAAGCTACCCACTCACAAGTTGAAAACTTGCAAGGGTGTGGTGTATCGTTTTTTATTTCGACATTACATCTTTCTCCCCTGGACATTATTGGAACACTAAACACTCCTTCTTTGTACCTATCGTCATCAGGATCATAACCATTAGGTAATGCAGATCCTATTTTTGATATACGACTAGCTAATACAGTACCGTCAAACTTATATACAGCCGTATTTCTTCTTTCTGCTGTTACTTCTATGTCAAAATATGCAGTTTCATGGTATCTAAGTTTTGCATGTCTAACTTGTGTTCTTTCTACATTAGCCGCAGCTTTACCACCACCTATTTCTTTATATAACTTAAATTTAGTAAATCTATATCTAAATTCATAACTTTCACCAAAAAATATTGGCGCACCAGCCCAATTACCAGATGCAGTTATTGTGTTACCAGAAGTTATTGTTGACAATAAAACACCACCATTAAATGTCGTATGAAATCCCGACCAAGCTTGTGTGGTTGCAGCAGCAGCAAAGGGTAACGTCCAGGTAGTTGTATTTGCGTTTGCATTATAAGTTCCAGAAGCCACCCTCATAGCAGTTGGTGTTTCATTCGTTGTCGAAACTCTTCTATCTAACAACAACGGATAAGGACTACCAGAAGGGGGTTCTGGACTTCTATCTTGTACTGGTATCTTTTCTAAAAATACTTTTGTGCCGTATCTCATTAAACAAAATAATGTTTCTCTAATACATAAAACTTGTAATATTTCATCAGCACCAGCAAAAGTCCAATGACTCCAACTTGATTGCGCTCTTTCTACGCCACCGCTGCCACTTCTTAAAAAATATTTGTAAACATAAATTCTATCTTTAAAGCCAGTTTTGTGACTAAGAGCAAACAACGCATTACTTGTATCATTAACTGTTATCTTAAAAACGCTACTTGGTACATAAGCGGAAACGTAACCTGTTAAATCTTGTGCATCAGCCGTTAAAGCAGTACCAGCACCACGAACACTAAACTCTCTAAATTGCGAAAAGTCACCGTTAGCCTGGCAAAATATAATACCTCCACCAGCCAGTTGTGGTCTAACATTTGTATCTATTTCAAATTGCGTTAAAACTGTGATTTGTGCTGTTGCTGGCGTTAATATTGTTTCTGCCGCATTAAATCTAAATTGATATTGCGAGCTAAATAAAATTAATTCGTCTTGGTACGGCACAGCATATTTTAAAATACTTACCCTGTTATTACTTGCTACAACATCTATTGGGTCACTATCTAAAACAGCAGTAACTGTTTCTGGAAAAAAATCAAACAACGATCTAACTCTAGATAAAATTACATTCTCATCCGCAAGAAAACCAAGTCTATTTTTATANATAAAAATGTCATTTATTGGATTACCTATAAAACTTGGATCAGGTGCTGTTTCCGTATCGCCAGCAATACGTTCACCCCAACTAGGAATCTTTACTTCCCAGGCTACGCCATTTATACTTCCTGATTGAGTAGAACCATTGGCAGGGCCAAAGAAAAAAGTACCGTCAGGTAACGCCACTAATAAATGCGGCATTGTATTAATATCTATTTTGTATTTATCTCCAGGTTTAACTGTTTCGCTCCAAGTACCTTCGCCAAATGTTCCGCTTTTTGGTGCAAAAGATACATGAAAATCATCAAAAGCATTAGTAGGATCACCTTCTATAGTTACCTGGTAATTGTTAGGAGCTATAGTTGGCAACTCTGTAAATGCTTGAACTTTATCAAATATTGCAGTTATATCAGCGTTTGATCTAGCATCAGATACTGCAATAGTTATAGCATTATTAGAAGTTACATGAATTACAGCACCACTTCTGGCAAAGCTAACACCAGATAAAGACGAAAATCCATTAATTATATTTGTTGCTATATCTTCAGAACTAATTCTATTTTCAGTAACGGTGCTACCACTAGCAACAACAGGAGCAACAGCAGTTTGCACGGTTACTTCTGTACCGTTTATATTTACTCTGTATGTTTGTCCATAAGTAGCAGCTCTAACCCATATCAACGCTTCATGTGTAGTTGGCCTAGAAACAACAGGTGCTGTATCAGTAGTCATTGCTGGCACTTTTAACGTGTTAGTTATAAATGTAAAATCAGCAATAGTTACAGCTCTTAATTGTGTTTTTGCATCGGTAATTGTTGACAAATAATTATATGCACCGCTTACAGGATTTACAGTTTTATTATTACCTTCTAAATCAAAAACTTTAATTGTACTTGAACTAATAACAGCTAAGTATTCCTCAATTTTATCTCTTAAAATACTATGTATAAAACAATCGCCAAAAGTACTATTAGAAACTAATCCTATTGTTTCGCTGCAATCTCTTTTGCGTAAACCTTCAACAATAGATGACATTCCATTTATTTGTATTTCTGCCTGGGAAGGATCACGTTGAGCATCAGGTTGTTGACTAATTCCCTGGGCTAAGTTTGGTATGGAATAACTTACTAATGAACTCATAGTCTATATGCAGTACCTATTCTTCTAGTTGCTAATCCCATAGCTGGATCATAAGTAGGAAATGGTAGATAGTTGCGACCACCAGTTAATATGTTTGGCACTTCCTGTTGTTGCTCTACACGTTCTAGTACTATTAATGCGTCTTGCTCATCTTTTGATGTGTATTTAAATAAAGCATCAGATCCTAAAACACGAGCAGTAAATACTCTTGATGCTCTAATTGTTATCCACCTGTTATATGCTTCTGGTACATCATCCCAGGGTAATAGCCAAATAACATCAGCTTTTATTTCGGTTACTGTTTCTTCCATAATATATCTACGTTCTTGCAAGTCATATATTCTTTGACCTCTTAACTGGTAACGGCCTGCATATAAATATGGATCTAATGCAAATTGCAAAATATTTTCTGGAACAGTAATGTCTTTAGTAATAGAATCTTTTTGAAATGGGTATTGAAATTCTGTATTCCAACTCCACCCTTTTGTTTGTCCTTCTTTATGAAATTCTAATATTGTTCTTTCCGCTTGCTTAGATTCATCTATTTGCTCAGTTTCTAAGCTATTAACAGGCTGTTCACCTATGTTTGCTAATAAAACATTTACAGCGTCTAACAACGTAGTACGACCTTGTGTAACTGATTGGTTTTTAATACCCATAATTATTTACACATGTATTGAATTTATTCTACAAGAATAAGAAAAAAGAGCCAGTAAATGACTCTTTTATGACCAATGTATGCAATTTGATAATAACTTAAATTTAAGGAATTACAATTTTGCAAGCAGATTCAGCTCTTAGAACACCCATGCCTAATGCTTGACGAGCAACCATTAAGTCAGCTTGGTGCTGTACTCTAAATTCTTCACCTGTCATTTGTAGTTGTGGAGATAGTAAAGATACAACTCCTACAGCTTCCTTGTTAAAGATAAGCCCTTTGCACTTACTTAAGTTCTGTGCATAGTCAGAGTTGTGATCACCAGCTACTAATGAGTAGTTTGCTTGAGTAACGTGGTTAGACATCAAGATTGGAATACCAGCTACTTGCAAAGTACGACCATCAGCAATAGTTCCACTACCACCAAAGTCAGCGTTAATTGCTCTTGATGATTGAGTAATTAAGTAGTAGTCTTCTGGGCCGAATACAGCACACATATCTTCAATGCTTACATCTTTGCCTTCAAAGCCAACTCTTGCATCAAAAATAGCATTTACAAGAGCATCGCCTTTTGCCTGACGAGTAGCACCAGAAGCCGTGTAATCTGTGCCAAGTGTTATTCCTTGACCAGTTCTACCACTGTTGGATGATTTATTTAGAGGCTCAGTAGCATTAGAAGCAGCAGCAAAAATCATTCTTGCAACACGCTTATCATATTCTACGGCTAAAGCCCTTCCCAATTCAGTTGTATAAATCTGCCTTACGTCAAAATAAGACATTAATTCATCAACCTCCAGGATCGCAACGTCTGCAACCATTAATGCGTCAAGATTAATGATGCGCTCGTTTAAATCTGAAGGATCGTTGCCGTCACCAGTAATGACGGTTCCTGGTTGATGATAGGACGCACTAAGCTTACCTGTAATTGGGAAGGCCACGGATTTGCCTCCTCTTATGTTTCTTTCTCTAGTTTTGCCCTTAAAAACGCAAGCTCTTTCAAAAGCATCTAGAACTTCGGCAGAGCCGAGTTTGAGCATCAAGGCTCTATCTGTATCAAGACCAGTAGCCCCAGCTTGCCAGGTGGCAGCAGAACCCTTAATCTGACCCAGACGGCTAAGTGTTACAGCCATGTGGTTAAAAAATAGGTTTACAATTAATTTTTAGTTCGCCTAATTCATAAACAGCTACAGGTTGTCCACCTAGATGGGCCTGGTGCATGAAATGCTAACTGTTTTTAATATACTAAAAAACGTCTGAATTGAGTAGTATTTTTGCAACTTTATCTCTATATGCTTCGTCAACGTCATATAACCTCTGTCCTTTACTGTTAGTTTTGTTCATTGCATCAAGCACTTGCTGTTTACTTTCGTATGTAGTTTGCGATGGCACGTTACCGCCTCCATATAATTTTGGTTCTACTACAGATCCAGGTGACTTCATTTGCGCTTGAAAAAATTTTAACGCCCATAATGCAGCTTCTTTATTTGTATCTGCAATTTTATTGTAATTATCTAAAGTTTGCTTATCTACATTCTTTTCTACCCATTGTGTAACTTCCGCAAAAGCTTCGTCACCGCCAATAGCATTTCTTACCTCAACACCATCTTCAGGTGTAAGTCCAGGTGCAGGCATTTGTGTTTGCTGTGCAGCATTTACATAATTTTCTACTACAGCTTTTGGCACATTAAATACTTCAGCTAATGTATCGTAATTTGCGCTAATGTCTTCTCCGCTATCAGCTCTTCTCATAATGTCAGCCATATCAACACCTTTTTCTGACAAAGCATCTACATATTCTTTGCCGTATAGCTCAGATGCAGCTTCAGCAGTATAGTTGTCATCTGTTTGTTCTACAGGTGGCTCTGGCGTTTCGTTTTGTGGTTGTTGACCAACACGCTTTTCTAATTCTGTATATGCTTTTGCTAAATCTTCTTGAGTATTGAATTTACCTAAAATTTTGTCATTACTTTGCGCCGCTTCCTGTTCTTGTACAAATTCTTCAAGAATATTTTCTTGTCCTGGGCCAACTAAACCTTCTAATTGTTCAGGAGTAGAAATTTGTGGATTGTTTGATGATTGGGTCATGGTTATTCAGAGGGTGTTTCTGTTGGATCTTGCATTTCTTGCTGCATTTGTGCCGCATTTGCAAGTTTTTGTGGATCAGCCATACCTGATTGCATAGCTTGTTGTGCAAGTTGCAACTGTTGTTGTTGTTGCATCTCTTGCATCAACTCTTGCTCAGATTTTACTAATCCAACTATGTCAATACCCATAGAATAAGCCAATCTCTTAATTAATTCACTAGGTTTAACGTATGTTGCTAAAGATTCTGGCCCCATTGTCTGTCCAAGTGTTTGCACAAATCTAACTAATTGCTCTAAATCATTGCCTCTACCAACAGCAGACAAACCAACTGTTATTACTGGCTGCACTAAATCAGATGGTAGTTTAGGTACTTTGCCTTCTCTCGTAAGTATGTCTAGCTTACGAGCAACGTATGGTATTTGAAATTCTGTACTTAAAATAGAATAAATTGAACCTAACGAGTTTTCTATCTGCAATGCTTGAAGTCTAACTTCTTCTGCTGTAACTCTTTCTGCATCTCTCATATCAGCAAGCATAAAAGCTTGTGATAATCGCATTTCTATTTGTTGTTTTGCTTGCATTGCAACTGACATGTCCTGACTTTTCTGTACTTGCAATGCTAATACGTCATTTGGATCGCCAGTTACAAAACTACCGTTAGCAGCTCTAGCTAAATCCGCTGCTTTTGTAACTCCTGATGGTTTTGTAAGAAATAAAACTTTAGATGACGCTAATGCGCCCTCTGCTATTGCCTGACATAACGCTTCAACTGTTTGTAAATCCGCTAAAGCTGCACTTTCTACATAAGACACACCGTATGCCTGTCCATCCACTCTAGTCATACGCAATGGCAGCCAGGGCGATCTATCTTTAGGTGCTTTGCCTTCTGTGCCAGGTACAATTTTGTTTTTAACTTCTTGATGCCAATAAACTTGACCGTCACGCCACTCAATATGTGTATATAAACGGCATTTTCTTTCACTATCAGGTTGATTTACATATTCTTCTGGTTCTGCGCCTGTTAATTCTTCATCTTCTTCCATTAACATGTCTTTTATTACTGGCGGCAACACTTCATACGCAAGTTCTTCGCAAATAACAGATTCCATAGGATTTCCCATAGGATCTCTTGTTATTACAAATCTATTTAAGTGAAATACACGCAAACCCTCGCTTGCAACGTACAACATTGCATTTCCGCTAACAATTAAATGCAATAACGCTTCGTGAAATACAACGCGATCATTACTAGCTTCTATTTCCCGCAAAACCATGCGTTCTATCCTACTTAATGCTTCTTCTGTAGCTGATTTTTCGTCAGCACCTACTCCTTGCTTTGCTAACTCTCCTTCATCTAATGAAAACCTAAACATTTGTTGTGTAGGCGGCAATAATGCTAACAACATACGACTTGCAAGGTTTAAAACACCTCTTGGGCCAATGCCGTTCCAGGGTACAGGGTAATTTTCTTTAGAATTATAAGTAGGCTCTGCTGATTCAGGAATAAGATAAGGCATTGTCAACCTGGCGCAAGTTCTAGCTCGATCCAAGTGGTAATTTCTATCTTGTTCATGCGTTCTATAGAATTTTTCAGCCATAGCAGCAGAGTTTGAGTAAACCATAGTTATACAGCGATGTTTGCACCAGTTCCAGCGTCTGATTGACTACCAGAACCTATTTTTAACGATGTTTTTGTTGTTTTTGCGCCCCTTCTTGTTTTATTTCGTGTATCTACTTGCGCTGTTTGCGCTCTTCTTGGATCAGCAGCCAATATTTTAAGAGAACTTGTAACAGCTTGCCCTCTAGCTTTAATGCCAGCTAATTTTTGTTCTTGTTCAGCTCTTAAACTTGCAGCTTGTGATTTTTGGCCTTCAACAATTTTATTTTGTTCTATTTGCATTGCTTGAAGATTAGCTNGCTGTTGTGCAGCNGTNGCTTCTCTNTGTCTNTGNAATCTTTCCATTTCAGCTCTTTTTTGAGCTGCTAAACGATCTGCTTCGGCTTGTTTTCTTGCCGCTTCTGCTGCGGCTCTATCTTTTTTACGTTGAGCTGCTACTGCACCACCGCCTGCAACTGCTGCAACTATTGGAACTACTGCTGGAGCGCACATAATTAAACTCCTATGTTAAGGCCAGCACCTTCACTTGCTGCCATTAATGATTTGTTAATTTTTAAAGTTTTAACTGGTTGCTTTTTCTTTGGCCTTGCCGCTGTTGTCTGTGCCGTTTCTGGTGCTTCCGCTTGTTGTGTAGTTGTTGCATAAGTAGAAGCTTGTTGCGCTGCGGCGGCTGCGGCGGC
>FUFK010038356.1_pt1 | contig 17407 bp, 17 predicted proteins | sample 1021851 | NCBI WGS metagenome assembly FUFK01 (sample SAMEA51879418, study PRJEB19060) | metagenome | reverse complement strand
TGGCTCCTAGTATTTGCATCTGTTCGTCATGGTCATCTACATTCTCTTTTATTTTTCTGAGGATGCCTTTCTTTTCTGGCGGTTTTGTTTCCATTTGTTAATCTTGCCTTGTAAGAACTTTTGTATTTTATCCTTTAACGCATTNATTACAGGTTGTGTANCAGTCGCAGCTGCNACAGCNGTTACAGCAGTAACNGANGCAGCAANNAAGACTTCTTGCGATGGTAAAGNGATACTAGGTAAGGGNGGAAAGTGTATTTTTGGTGGAGGGTTNTCNGTTGTTTGCACCTCCTTTGTACCTTCGGGTCTTCGTAAATCGCTCGGAGGTACGACCAAAGGTTGATATGAGGGAACATCTGCTGTAGGGAGAGGTAATGACGGGGTTTGCAACTGTACTGCATTAGGCAGCTTGATGGTAGGCAGTTCTATGCTGCTATCTCCATAACTGTTATTGTAGATGTTGCTCTTCCTACAAAACTTGAATTATTACTATCAGTTTTATATCTGTTTATAAATACTTCTGAACCTGAACTATCAGGAGTTGCACATTGAATGTCATACGTTAAAGCACTTGTTGATGATGGAGAATCTAAAAATGTTCCACTACATAATTGCATTTCATGTTGATTCATATTTCCAGCCTCAAAAGTACATCGTGTTCTATTGCCATCAGCATCTCCTCTTAAAATTTCAGTTCCAGCCCTTCTTAAGTTAAACATTCCATAATTATTACAACTAACTGAAATTGAATAATGTACAAGTACTTTATTTGATGAAGAACTTGGAGTAATATCTACAGACAATCCAGATATAGTTTGGAAACTTTGTGACTGAAATGATTGAGTATCAGTTTTTGTATCTGAAACAACCTGTAAAATTGTACCTGTACTTGTATTAGGAAACGTTACCTTACCATCTGAACTAAGCGTAATCCCGTCAGAACTAGCTGACGAGTTACGTATTGAGTCTACGATTATTCGTGACATTATCTACCCTCCTATGGTTTTGGGTAATCTGCCTTTACCTTTGCAACGTGATCTTTCCATGTAGTAGTTCCGTTTACTGCGTCCCAATACTGCATGTCTAGCTGATCGCCTACAGAGGCGTAAGCTGCTGCTCTGTCAGACTGATATTTGATTGCTGCTGCTGCTTTGTCTAATTCTGTGCGAGCTGCTGCTACTTTGACAGCATCTATTGTTACTGATTTGCCGTCTTTGTCAAACGCTCCAGCGGAGTCGTCTATTGATACTACTGTGCCTGCATATGCAGAGTAGATTGCTTCATGATCTAATGCCATTGTTGTTAAAAAATAATTGTTTGTTGTTAAGCTGCTACTTCCATAGCTGTGATTGTTGAAACACCGTTTGTCATATAAGCGTAGTTATCTAGTGCAACTCCACTATTAATACCAATAATATAACTAGAAGAATATGGAGAGTATGCTTGTAATTTATAAGTTGTTGCAGATGTTGTATTTGGAGAATCTAAAAAACTTTGAGCTATTGTATTTGCAATCGCATAACTTGAATCATAACTTCCGAAAGAAGCTCTAAGCTGAGCTGTAGCACTTGAGTTTTGGTCTCCAATAAAAATTGTACTATCACTATCTCTGACTAAACGTATAGCATAATACATAGCGTTAGAAAAAATCATTACAGAGTAATTAATTAAAACTTTATTAGAAGCGGAACTCGGAGTGATACTGACACTCATGCCTGTAATATCAGTTAAAGTTTGTGATTGGATAGTTGTTCTATTTGTCTTAACTGTTTGAACAACTTGCAAGATTTTACCAGCAGTAGTTGTTGTAGCTACTGTACCATTTACATCTGGCAAAGTTAAGACTCTATGTGCACCACCTGTTGTTGATGCTGGAGCCTGTAAGGATACTGACCCAGAGGTAGATCCTACTAATTTTACGGTCATGCTGCTACCTCCATTACTGTAATTTGACTAATAGGATTTTGACCTGATAAACTACTAGGGTTAGAGTTAGCAGTGTTTACTCCATACACATTTCCACCACTATTATGTGTGTTAATTTGTATCTTATATGTTGTAGCACTTGTTGTTGATGGAGAGTCTAGAAATGTTCCAGTGTTTTGATAAGATGGCACAGAACCAACTGAGTCATTTCGAGTGTATATAAAATTACTACATCTTGTTCGAGAACTTGCATCATCACCTCGATAAATGTCTGTAGATCCTCTCATTAAGTGAAGAAAAGCTCTATAACCACCGTTAGGGCCACCAACATTAACATTGTAAACAACTAAAATTTTATTTGATGTAGATGCTGGAGTTATAGAAACACTTAAACCAGTTATATCATATCTATCATTACCACTGCTAGAAGAAGTAAAAGTTTGAGAATCACTTTTAAGTGCTTGTACTACTTGAAGAATTTTACCTGTAGATATACCTGATAAACTTGTGCCTGTTATCTGTCCAGTTGTTCCATTTAATACTATAGGCATGTTAAATAATTGTCCATGTCTCGCCAGAACCTACAGTAACTGTAGCTCCTGAGTTTACTGTTATAGGGCCAAACGTACCAGCGTTCATATTATTAGTAATCGTATAGCTAGTAGTTACTGTTGTCCCATTCTCCCAAAAGATTTTGTCCGACCCACCGCCTGTTGCACCAGCACTAGCTTCAGCCCATGTAAGACCACCAGCAGCACTGGACTTAGCAGTCAGTACATAATCATTCGTAGGAGTATTGTCTATATTAAGATCGGCTTCTTTGATAGAACCATCTTTGATTCCATCTCCACCTGTTATTTGTGTTAGTGCCATTATGCTGCTATCTCCATTGCTGTGATTGTTGAAATAGCTCTTCCATATCCCTGACTATTTGTATCTACATAAGTTCTATTTAAATACATTTGTCTTGTTGTTCCAGATGTATGCTTTAATGCAATATTGTAATATCTGCTATTTGTATCACCAGCAGAGACTTGAGCCGTAAAGGTAAGAGTTCTACCAGTAGAATTATCTGATTGACTATCCATGTGTGCTGTAACTCTTCTTCTACTTCCATCAGCATCACCTACAATGTCAGTAATTTCAGCACCATCTTTTTCAAATCTAAAGTGATAATATTGTCCAGTTCCTTCAGACCATGAAATTGTTGCCATTAATAATATTTTATTAGAAGCCGAAGAGGGAGTAAGGGTAACTCTTAAACTTGTATCTGTATAGCTCCACCAAGTATTAGTAGCAAGGTTGTTAGAAGCTACGTCCGTTTTTACGGCATTTTGAACTTGAAGAACTTTACCAACACCACCTGATAGGTTAGATATAGTTGTACTTCCATCTGAGTTAAGAACAATATTGTTAGAACCAGAAGAAGCATGTTTTAAATTTGTTGCGTTTAAAGTTGCCATTATGCTGCTATCTCCGTTGCTGTTATAGTACTAAATGCTCTAGCAAAGTAGATATTGCCATTATCAGTATCGTCATGCGTTCTGTTTACAAAAAAACTATCACTTCCTTCAGTAAGAACTTGCATCTGATAAACGATTGCTTGTCCTACGCTGTAAGAAGGTGTATCTACAAATTGATAATTAAATGCTTGAGCATGACCGGTATTAATTAGATTAGCTCCAAGAATGTTTGAAGATACACTTTTTCTATTACTAGCAGTATCTCCTACTTTTATAGCTGCGGCAGTTCCTCCAGCAACACTACGAGTAAATCTAACACCAGTACTATTAGAACTGTGTGCAACTTTACCAAGACAGAACTGAACAAGAATCTTACTACTTGCTGCTGTCGGTGTAATAGTTACTAGTATATTAGGTACATCTCCAAATGAACTACCATTATTTTGGCCTGCTACTGATGCAGTATCTGTTTTTTCATTAACTACAACTTGTAAAATTTTACCAGTACTTGATGCTGATGTTAATAATGTAGCGTTACCAGTTCCGGGTACAGTCAGCTCAATAGCTGCATTACCAGCTGTACTGGCTGGCCCTTTGATAGCAACTGTACCTCCACCGCTGTCTGCGGTTAGTTTTAATTGACTCATACTGCTATCTCCATTGCTGTAATAGTTGATGATCCATGAAACCAACCGTTATCCCAAGTTCTGTTAAGATACATAGTTCCTGAGTGCATGTGCCATTTAATACCATATGTAATTGCACTTGTTGTGTTTGGTGAATCTAAAAATGAAAAAGTACCCGGACTGTACTGAGACCCTCCACCTATAGCAAAATAACCGTCTGCATCATCATCTACAACGCTTGCATTACCTATCTCAGTTGCACTTCCACCTACTGTTCTTGTTAGTCTGAAATTTCCTTCTGCACTTGAAAAACCCAGATATAAATGACCTGTATATAAAATTTTACTACTTGTTGCAGATGGTGTAATACTAACTGTAAAACCTGATATATCTGCAAAACTGCCTGAGCTTGTACTTGCAGTATCATTTTTAAAAGTTTGTTTNANTTNNAAGAANTTTACCACCAACNCCNNTTGCTAAATCNGCACTTTGTATAATTCCGTCTGGTAAACCACCAGCNGATATACCNGANACTGTGCCAGACCCGTTTAATGTTATAGGCATAATTTATACGATTGTCCAGTTTTCTCCAGTACCGATTGTTACAGCAACACCATTATTNATTGTTACAGGNCCAGCTGACATTGCGTTGTAGCCGTTTGTAATNGTATAGTTGGTTGTNACTGTTTGACCATTTTCCCAGAATATTTTATCTGTGCCACCACCTGTAGCTCCNGCTGCTGATTCGACCCANTCCATACCNTTGGACGTATATCCAAGTACTTTGTCTGTGCCAGNGGGTGCTGCATGTATNTCTAGTTTAGCCTCTGTTACGCTGTCGTCTGCTAACTTACTACCAGCAATAGCTGCTGAAGCATTGATGTCAGCATTTACGATAGTACCATCTACAATCTTGGCAGATGTGACTGAATCGTCAGCTGGAGTTGCAACACTTATTGCGAGTCCGAGGGTGAGAATAAAGAAGTCAGCACCGCTAGCAGGGGCACTGGCAAATATAATATCGTTACCATCAATAGCAAATCCTTCGCTTGGACTGGTTCCACTATTAGGTTTCTGAATGACTCCATTGATGCTAACAAGATGTGCTTGAGCATTTGTACCGGGGTTTGATAGTGTAAATCTTGTAGCAGAACCGTTAAAGGTTGCACTACCACCGCCTGTGCCACTAGAGCTTGACAGTGTATTGATTGCTATACTTTGATTTCCGCCTGCGGCTGACCAGCTTAGATTACCACTAGAATCTGTTTTTAGAAACTGACCATTTACTATGTTAGATGGTAATGTCAGTGTATAGCTTTGTCCAGCACTATGAGGTGGTGATTTAATTTTAACACCATGACTGTTTGCTGAACAGTTAAGTTGCAGTGTGCCGTCTGCACCGCCTGCACCTTTGATTTCTACAACACCTGTGCCGTTCGGATTTAATTTTATATTACCGTTAGTCGTACTTGTATTGATTTCTCTTGTCTGTACGTCTAAGTTACCACCAAGCTGTGGTGTAGTATCATCTACTATGTCTTGAGTTGGTGTTGTAACTGTAACAAACTCAAGTGCATTACCAGATGAATTTACCTTAACTGTTTTACCAGCTGCACCTGTAAAGTTAGCTGGGGTGTCACCTAAACCTACAAAGGTTGTAGCACCAGCACCAGCTGTTATGCCTGATAGTTTGGTTTTTTCTGCATCTGTAAATGCGTTTGTATCTGAGTTTGACTCGTATTGTGTTTTTATATAACTTGCGTTATTGTTACCAGAATCTTCGTATAATGTTTTAATTTCAGAAGCAGTCTGGTCAGCTGTTGCTGCTGTTTCTATACCGTCAAGTTTTGTCTTATCTGCTATAGACATAAGTCCGGACGCAGATGTTGATGCGTTACCTAGATTCTGCTCTTCTTGTGCAGCAAATAGTAACTGCTCGTGGTTAGCATTAAGGTCGCCTGCCTTGACTGATGACCCTGCTACATATGTAGCCTTTGCAACATCTACGCTTGTATCACGAAAGATGCGTATTTTTGCAGGGCTAGCTGGTATATTGCCTGATGTAAATACTACATTACCACCACCTGTAGTAGTGTAGCTTGTTATATTGTAGTGTGTGCTTGTTGTTTTTAAAACACCATCTACTTGTACTTTTACATCTGACTCTTGTATAGAAGGGAAAGAAAACGCTTTGGTTGCATTTCCATCCCCAGTATAGTCTACGAATGTTGTTGCCATTTATTTGTACATATTGAGGATGTTTGTTGTATCTCTAAGTTTTAGAACTTTGTCAAGTTTTGCATCTTTTTGTTCTTTAATTAGAGCTGCGATTTCTGGGTCACGCATAATGCTTGCCCATGCTCTTTTTCTTGCTTTCTGAAATAGCTGATCTATCTTACCATTATGCCAGTAGTTTCTTGCATCATACTGAGCACGTTTACCATCACGTATATCTTTGTGCATCTGTTTCATAGACAGCTGCGCCTTCTCGTTTTGTGATAATTTATCAAGCTGACGCTCTAGGTTTTGATCGCCTATAGCTTTCATAAAACGTGATCTAATTGTAGGATGGTCAGTTAAGTTTGTACCATCTGGTGCATAATATGTTGACAGACGTAAGTCGTAACCACTCTCAAATAGAAACTGTCTACCGGGTGTTACAGACAAGTTTAGCGGTATAGGACTAATAGCATTGTATAGTCTAGTATAGAAATCATATGGTTTGATAGGCTGACCGTTAAGCATATCATACTTTATAGGTAAGTCTTCGCCGGGTAGCATTTCAAATACTAAGTTACGGTTACGTATAGACTGGTCAATACCAGAGCCAATCTCACGCATATGTGGTACAAATAGTTTACCTAGTTCATTACGTAAACCAGCTAAAGGTATCTGGTTGTTAAGTAAGTTAGCTACAATTCTTTCAGCTTGGCCGGGTCTACCAGCAAACAAATCAGTAAAGGATTGTAGTCCAGATAAATATGACTTACTAGATACAGCTTGTGCTATAACCAATGATATTTTTTGTAGTTCTCTTTCTGTCCACTCTTCACCCATAAGTTCACTTGCATCACCTATATCAGCGATTGTAGACATTATAAGGTTAAAAGGTTCTATAGAGTCATAGCCTACACGTATGCCAGCTAGTTCTATAGTTCTAGGTAAGTAACCAGCATCTATCCAACCCTGACGCTTTTGTCTATCAGCAGGGCCATTACCTGTAAGTTTACCGTTCATCCAAGCATTTACAGCTAAAAATGTTACAGCAGAACCTATAGCTAATCGACCTGTTTGTAGTGCCTGTGCGTTAGACAATTCTTCGGCAGTAAATATACCATACTTATTGACATTATCTAGATTCTTAGGATTAGCAAAAGCTATATCGTTAAACTCTTTGACTAAGAAGTTAAAACCCGGTGTATGCTTACCTGTAAGTTTTAGACCGTTTACACCTGTTTTAGCAAATAAAAAGAATGGTCTTGTCAAAGGGTTAGCTGACATTATATCACTAAGTCCTTTCGATAGTCCAGTAAGAGGTTGTGTTAGTGTAACTTCTTTACGTGCAAACTCAGCAGCCTCGTCTATAATATTACCGTTGTTATCAAACACCTGACTAAAGAAATCGTCTTGATAAGCTCTCATAAGTTGAGGTGTTATCTCTGGTAGTTTGATACCATTACTTTGTAACTCTAGTACTCTACGCATAGCTTTTTCACGCATCTTTGCACGACCGATAAGGAAGCCAAACATATCGTCAGTTGCGGCCATAATCTTTGTAGAGTATGTAAATAGGTTTGTATTATTTATACTACGCATCATATTTGTGATTGCAAATACTGCACGATCTCCATATGTAGCTCTACCACTATCTTCTGCCCAACGTCGTACTATCTCCCAGTTATCATCATTTTTATATACTTCTATAAAACGTGTTTTGATAGTAGACATTTCTCCAGTCCAGTAAGAATTAAGTCGTGTATAAAATAACTCAAATGCTTCTGGTATAGCTTCATTCATAGCAGCTATAGAAGACAATGATGCACGTATTGTAGCTGCATCACCGTTAAATGGGTAACGCATAGTAGCACCAATAAGTGTAGATAAAGGTCTAAGCATAGTTGCAGCAGATGTACCCATCAGTGCTCGCATTGGTGTTTTAGGCCCACTTAGTATGCTATGACTCATTGTTTCTTGTAAACTTCTAATCAAAGCTCCTGTGCGATCAGGTGCATTAGGATCTAATTTACCGCCTTTTAGTACTGTTCTTGCCCAGTTATCAAAATCTTCTAGATTGCGTAAATCTTTTATCATAGAAAATGTTTCAAACAACGCATTTAATAGGTTGTCATCTGGATCATCTTTAGCTATTTTTAGCATAGTCATAATAGATTCTTTTGTATCTACCATTTCTTTTTTAACAGTATCATTTATGGCTTCTTTCATAGCTCTAGCATCTAGACCCTTGAACTCATCAGATAATACTAATCTTGTTCTTTTTGTTTGTTCTAAGGCAGTAAGCATAGTATCTACAATCTGTTTAGCTGGGCCGTCTATGTCATCTACAGACACAAAGTCCATGATCTCTCTACCAGCTATACCTGTATCTCTAAGCTGTTTTAACAATGAACCTATAACAAGGTCAGCAGCAACTACGTTACGTGCTGTCCAAATCTCTTGGCCATTGACTGTGTTAGTCTCTTCAAATAATCTTCCAAGATATTCTTCAGCAGATAGTTCTTTAGCATTTCTACCGTTAACTATCTCTTGGTGCATATCTATCGCATATCTGTATTTATCTACCAAAGCCTGCCTATTACCTTTTACAGCATCTAGTTCTCTTGCAAACTTTTCAGTGCTCATCAATTTACGCATAACACTTTCGACAACATCATCTGATGTAGCACCTTCTCTAGCTATACGTTCACGTTCTAGTGGTGTAGTAACTGACCCGGTTGAGCCATCTTCTGATCCCCACTCTGTACGTGTACGCTCAAGCTGCATGCGTGCATCTTCTGCGTTTACTTCTGATATATGTGCTCCTTGATGTCTGTCAGCTATCGGTGCATTTTTATCTGCCCGAAACTCCTGTTCTCCTCTACGTATCTGTGCTAGTCCATTTTCAATGGTTTGCTGTTCTACACTGTCATTACGTGCTCGTATAAAATTACGTACTTTAGTACTACCTTTACCTACCAAGAAAAATGCACCATCAGCTACAAGTCCTATACCCATACCTTCTATGATATTTTTTACTTTCATCATTATAGGGTGGTCTGTGTCTTTTGTAGTTAGCGGTGTATCTGCCCAGCCATAGTGTTTTGTAAGAGCACCTAGAGCGTTATGTCCGTCTGACTCTTTAGATATAAGGTCAGACAAAGCACCAATACCGGCTGCTCTACGTATACTACCAGCTTTTAGTAGTGCTGTAGCACCACCAGCAAGCATTGGTATACCTGTTGCTGCAAGTCCTTTAGCTGCTAGAACTGTACCTAGAGCCATTGTACCAAAGTGTACTGTACCACGTGCTAGTTTACCCCACCATGTTTTAGTAATAATAGGATCTTCGTAGCTATTGAATGGTTGCCAGTCAGGTGCATAGTAACCTTTTTCTTCTCTTTCTTTTGCCATTTCGCCAGAGAGTGCATCTATCGTACGCTCTGGAAATGTTGCTATAGAAGACGCTGTGTCTTGTGTACCACCAGTAACAGCAGACTGTAGCTCTTTTGCTACTGCCCTGATACCCCACTTTTCAGCGTTTCTAGGGTCATCCTGTTCTAGTAGTGCCTGCTTTTCGTTTACATCTTCTACTTCCTTAGCTTCAGCCGTAGCCTGTTGTCTCTTCAGCTCATTACCAAATTCGTTGATAAGCTGTGCAGACTGTTCGACCGCTAGGGGGTCGAGTTCATAGTCTCTTTCTTCTGCCATGATTTATTTTAGTTTGTCATCCACAAGTGCCTTAGCAACTGCTGGAAGTAAATTGTCTAGTTGATTCATCGGTGGTAAGAATCCTACTATCTGCATGAATTGATCCATGTCAGCTTTTGGTATATTAACCTGTCTTCTAAATGTAGGGTCGCCGTTTAGCACTTTACCTAGTGCAATCTTTTGTCTAAGTCTACCGACTATAAGAGCAGATTGTATCTGTTCATCAAACTTATCTGTTAGTTCAAATGGCATAGTTTGTGCCTGTAGCACTGATAGTAAGCCTGCACCTGTAAAATCATACATACCAAAGTTATCAAAGCCCATATTATATAGTGCTAAGACCTCTGCAATAGTGTGATCTTTCAAAGGTTTTTGTAACTTAACATACTTACCATTTTTCTTTACAGCATTATAGCCACCGTTAGATTGTGTCTTGGGGTTGACTACCCTGTTTAGTATATAGCTCATGTTTGAGCCTGTAAAAGCTGCTCGTAGTGTTTTAGATGATGTATTATTATGTGTAAGTAGGTTAGAATTATCTACTTCTTCATACTCTGACTTAGCTTTCTTAGGTAATCTACCTGTGCTTTCTAGTCTAATTCTTGCTAGATCATGTGGATCTAAGTTTTTATACTGTTTAGCTGCTAGTGTATAGTATTCTGGCAAGCTGCCTAGTTTGAAGTCTGACTTAAAGTATGCTTCTGCTGCATCTAAATATGGCTTCTCACCAGCGATTGCTGTATTACTACTGATAATATCAGGTTGTACTATTGATGCTGTTCTAAATGTGTTGATAGCTTTACTAGCTGCGTTAGCTGGAGAATACTCAGGTAACTCGTCAAACTTATTTTTTTTAATTTGTTCAATAACAAAGTCTTCTGCACCAGACTGGGCTGTTGAATCAGACGCACCATTACCTTTTAGTTCTGCAAACTTTGCTCTAAAACCTTTGTAGGCTTGTCTTTCTATTGCTACAAACTTAGGTGTGGTAGCTTTACTTAGATCATTCTCAAAGGTGTGTTGAGCTACATTTGCTTTGATAAGCTTCTTAGCTTCTTTTTCTATGTCATCTGGCACACTTTCAAGACTTGCTCTAGTTACAGCTTTCTGTGCTCTTACTTGTAGATCGGGGTTTATTATTGTAGATATATCTTCGTTAGTAACTATACCACCCTGACTAGCTATATATTCTAGTCTTTCTACTTTTGCAAGCTCATCTTCAAAACCTACAGTGTATAAGTTTTTTAGCTCTTCTGGATACTTAGTATTGTTAAAGTTTGTTCTCCAAGCTTTAGTTACATTTTTAATATAGTTTTCGTCTTTTGGCCCTTCATAGTTTGTTATATACTCAAAGACAAACTTTTTCTCCTCGGCTTGGATTCTTTCTTGTACAGCTTCTGCTTCGCCAGCTTCAAACTTAGCTACAGCAGATCTAAGCTTTCTAGCATTTATAGGATCAAGCTTCTCAAATGTAGTAAAGCTGCCATCTTTAGCCTTAAATGGTGTTGTAAGTATAGAGTCAACCTGATCTGGTAATACATAACCTCCCAGTATGCCGACTTCCATATTCTCTGTCCACTCATTCTTTGCCATCTTCATACCAGCTCCGGGTGTAAGCTGATTATAAAATGCAGCTTTCTTTTGTATGTAACCTGTTGGCCCAAATGCACCGCTTAGTGCTGTTGCTGCATTATTTGCTGATTCCCATATTTCTAGCTGCTCTGTTGTTTTTAGTGATGCCTCAAATGCAGCTCGTTGGTTCTGTTCCCATCTTTGCCTTTCGACATTTTGATGTGCAAGTATTTTAGGTAGCAAATGTTTTTTTAAAACCCTTTCACTAATTGTAGGATTAGCGTTCATAGCAGCTCCTATAATCATAGAAGCATTTACATCTAAAAAAGTATTAAGCTGCTCTGGATCTAATATTTCGTTAAAACTTAACGGGCCATCGGCAGTAGGTAATTTAATCGAACCTATACCCATACTAAAATATCCGGGTACATTATTAGCTAATCTGTTTGCAATTACTCTATCGTTAGCACCAGCTTGTGTATTAGCAGCTGTTAAGGTCATACGCTGGATATACCCCGGAGCTCCTTCTACTGCTAGACTACCAGCTTCACCATATAAGCCTACATTTAATACACCATCTTCTTCTTCAAGACCACCATCATCTATTAATGATTGACCAGTGGCTTTAAGACGTTGCCAGTAATCGTTGTCATCTTGTATATCTTGAAGTTTCTCTATACCTTTCATAGCAGTAGGAACAAACTCTATGAGATTACCAAGAGTCTTCATGTCCCTACTGTGTTGAGCATTGAAGTCGTTGATTCTCTGCTGTATAAAGTCAGAATGATCTTTTTCTAAGTCTTTGGCTTGCTCTCCTATATTCTTGACTTGACTGCCCTCTGTATCAGCAAAAGCCAGTTTGTCGTCAACCTGTGGGGTCATGCCCGATTGACGACCAACGGTTTCAAAATAAGAACTACTCATTAGTTAACCCCCTGCACCGCCTGCAAATGCTGATGCTATCGTTACACCAGCATTGATAAATGTGCTTAGGTAATCTGTTGGTGGTAGCATAACTGGAGCACCAAACTCTGGTCTGTTGCCTAACTTCTGTCTAGCTGCTACTTGCTTTGTCTGCATCTGCATTAGACGCTTTCTGTATCTAGCATCCATGTTGCGGCCAAACTCTTTCTTTATTCTATTCTCTAGATTTCCTTTAGCTGCTAGTAGTTGCAGTAACTGACCTCTTTGTGAAGCCTTAGTCCTACCGCCTTGAAAGCTTCTAGCTCTACCCTTACTGGATATATACTTCTTGTATGCTGTTTCAGCAGACTTAAAAGCAGCTCCCTGTTTCTCTAGGGCTCTAGCATAGTCATTACTGATACCTATGCTGTATCCTCTAGCTATTCTATTTTTGTCTCGTTTGAGTTCAGTCTCTCTATTCCAATACTGAATACTCTGTGACTTAAATTTAAAAGTCTTATCTAGGTGTCGTTGTCTTGCTTGAAAACGAGCACCGGCATTAGCATCTACGCACACGGCAAAATTCTATAAATGTTATACTGTTTGGCCCATGTTTTACTTTACGTAAAAACTTGAAGCCTAGAAACTTAAGCAGTCTAAGATGTGCTTCGTTTCTGCTATCGACTATATTCCAAAGGAGAGGCTCTGTGCGGCTATCGACATACCGCTTGGCTTCTCTTGCAAATGTAATCGGGTATCGGTGTATCTCTGGAGTGCAAAGCATCCATATATCACCTTCTTTTCCTACTCCGGCCATGCCAGCAGTCTTGCCGTCAGGCACTGTGAAATACACGTAGGAGGGATTCTGAGACATCAGAAAAGGAAGGGCGGTAGGATCTATCCCATGCCCTTCTTCAACCTCTCTGAGGTCATCTGGACGGAGATTAGAGGCCACTTCTGTAGCAGCCTCCAACGTGATTGGGTGAATGTAATTAGACACGTCTGTAATATTTTTGATTAGCGTCACCTTCCCAAGACAGCGATCTAAGCGTAGCTGGTGCAGGGTGACTTGATGTTAACGTTATCTCTACGTTTGTGTTTCTTTCGTATACTGGTACAGTCTTAATAAACTCTGCAAGATATGGTGCATCAGATGCGTCATACTCATCGAGTTCTGTAGACTCATATACTTCTGTGTAGTCTGGTTTACCTACACGCTCTAGTTTTGTTTCGTATAGACCTATCTTTCCAAAGTGAAACTTGACTCTGTGTACAACCAAAGAAGAGTTCGTATCAGATACAACTTGCTGATCTCCTTGTTTTTGCGGATAGAATCTAGGAAACTTAACTTGGTATGGATATATGTAACCTATTGTAAGTGTTACACCTGACCAGTTACCCGGTANAGTAAAGCTNGTGCCTGNTACNGTAGGTTTTGCGTAACGTCCAACTCGTGACGCACTGGTGTTTGTGTCAATCACTACTAAATCGTGATTAGGTGTGGTAACTGTATTCAACCANCTNACACCGGTAAAGGTAGTTATATTCGTAGTTGAGTTAAAGCTGCCGCCGCTAACAGTAGTATGATTATCCACATGTAATAAGAAGTCGACATCATCTTGAGTTATGCTAGGGTCATTGTCAGCCTGTATAAGTTTGATGCTTTGTAGGTAGTAATCACTATCTAAAAAGAAATACTCNTCATCTATGATAAAATGATATATCAAAGGNTTGTTGAGCTTCCATTTAAACCATGCAGCCTGCTGTCTTTTTTCTCCGACATTTAGATACTTATATCCAAAGACGGTATCTGAGTTTGTTTTACCTAATAATATAATGGCATTTTCTCTTGAGTTAGTCAAGAGGTCTATATCTTTTGGTAATAATGTAGGAACTATTTTACTTACTTCTACTACATTCGGTTCTCCTTCTCTACGTGTGTTAGCCATTTCATTGAATCGACTAAACTTGTTTGAGTTATCTACATAGGCAACTGTAGTACCTAGAGATATAGGAGGTATGTCTTTATTATAATTAAATGTAGACACACTACGTAATTTAGCTGTGTCTGGGTTCAGAACTGTATCGTCAGATGACAGTAGAAACTGTTGGTTCGTACTAAATACAAGTAAACCTGTGTTGATTTCTATACCATCAAACAACTCGGATGGGAACATAGAGGCAGCAGATATATCAATAGGGTCTGCCGCACCGACAGTTAGAGCAGACTCTACAAAGAAATCTGGTATACCTAACGTACCCGGTCTACATAATATTACATTCTCACCTGACAGCAGTGCTAATCTATTACGGAAAAACAATACTTTGTTGATACGCCCACCTACAAATGATGGCATAGGGTTAGTAGTATCATCACCAACATCTCTATCTCTGTATGTAAATGGTCTAACAGTAAATGTAGTCGTAGCTGTACGCTGTATAACAAGTGGCATGTTAGTCAGGGACTTAGCTATACCCGGTTTTGCACACTCTGACCATGAGCCAGATCCGTCTCTGTTGTTCTCTCCATCAAAACGTAGGTAGTAGTCATCTTCTTCTGCCATACGAGAGTTAGATATCTTTACAATATATCCATGCTTACACTGGTTAGGTAAGTTGGTAACATCGTTTACTGAACTCTGCATAACACGCATAAGATCTTCTTCTACAACTGTTACGTTAAAATTATTAGCACTAGATATGTATATACCTGTACCTATAATCTTAGCACTCAGACCTGATATAGTATCAATCTCGGTCTTCATACCAGCTAATATAGTATCAGCTGTAACTGCTGTGTCAGCATCAAAAGGTGTAGGCTCAGGTCTGACTAGCTTGAGATTAGCATTTACTGAAGTAGTTTCGTGATCTTCTACACGTATAGTATAGTTAAACCCTTCCATAGTTACGGTTGTTGTATCACCTGTAGTCCAGCCTTCACCACCATGTAGTAGAACAACCTCTCTGTTGTAGCTACATCTGTAGTTACCACCACCGGGGCCATTACTGCTAGCACTATAGTTAGGGCTGACACCTTGTTGCCCCAAAGTATTGATTCTAAATATTAAGTTTGTTTTACTACCAGAGTCAACGCTGAATACTTCTGTACCTATACCCGGACAATCTCCAGAACCATCAGTTTCATCAAGTGTATCACTCTGTATCTTGATACGTGTAGCTCTTGTAAGTGTTTGAACAGTTGCATCATTGTAGAAGTTAAGTCCATACTGTCTACCGTTCTCTGTACGTAGTAGTTCTATAAAAGCGAAGTGAGCATCTGGTGTAGCATCTGTAGTTCCCGTTGTCCCAACGAGAGTGTTAGCATTAGTAGTATCACGACTATTAACAAAGGTGGTATCGTTAATTGTGAGGAACTGGAGGTTTTCTGGTTCACTTGTTGCTAGATAGTTTTGTACTGTTGTCTGGTGATTGACACCATCATGTGTGTAGCTGGTGGTCATCAGCTGTCCGTCTGTACAACGCCACACTCTGACCTGACCATCTGCTGCCACTTGTCCTATATAAGATCCTTCTGTCTCGTCACGAAAGTAATGGAACCACGAACCACCACTCTGTACACTAGATAGAGCATCAGTTCCGATTCGCTTACTACCCGGCCTCTTGAACAGACCTTTAGTAACGTCTGGTATAGCGTTGATTACATCTGTTACCTGACCCGGAAATTTTAAGTGGTCTGGCTGCTCTGATATGCCTGCTGAGTATTGAGGGATAGTTTGTGTTATGCCTGCCATTATCTTCTAAGGTTTCTAAATGGTTGATATGTTTGATATGCTGTGTCGTCATCAAATCCAAACATGCTATGATCGGCTTGATTGCACTCATACTCCATGAGAGCTGCTCTTGCTTGACCCTCTTGTACACCGAGTAGTCTTACCAAAGCTGGGTTTGCGACTAGCTGTGTAGCTGCCTGCCTAGATGCTCTGTATGTTATAAATCTTCTAAAGACAACAGGTAGATCTTCAAAGTTATATAGTCTGACGACATCAAGAACTAGATCTGTTGTGAAAACATCAGTGTGATCTGTTTTGTCATACAGAAATCCATTACGACGTACTAGATCTTTTGTACGTTTAATGTAATTATCATGTAAATCCATCGACAATATATCATTACCAATAGCAATCTTGCCATTAGCATCTATTGCAAACTTTACATGTTTCTCTGTGTTAAAATGCCACCCCTCTGCCTGCGTGTCTACGTTNGCATCACGGAGTAGGTTNTATATAANTGACACCTCTGGNTTATCAAAGTTNAGNGTTGTTAGAGGTGCTTGTCCGATAGCTCCCAGTATACTGTTCACTGCGGATAGTTCGGTATCGATGTCAATAGTTGTGGTTGCCATAAGAAAAAAGGGAGCCGAAGCCCCCGTATAAAAATAAAAATTAAGCGTTTGTTGGGTAGTTGTCACCGAACGCAGCATTACCTGTAGAAGCAGGGTCTGCACCGGCTAGTAACTCAACACAAGCAGCTGGGTTTAGGAAGTCTGCACCCATAGCTAGTCTGCCAAGGATTACGTCACCTTGGTATACAACTGATACATCACCTGAAGTTACCTGAACCTGTGGGCCGATAGCTTCAACAACACCAGCAGCTTCTCTTTGGAAGATAAGTCCGCAGCTGTTCTCGAAGTCAGAGTGATTACCATAGTTGTTATGGATACCAGTTACGTTAGAACGTGCATCTTCAACTCCATTAGCAGTTGTGTCATCACCAATGAAAGATCCTACGTTTCCGGGGCTTGTTACACCGGGGTTTGTAGCAGATGCAGAACCGTACTTAGTACCATAGTTTCCGAAGAAAGGAATGTTCATTGACTTGAAGATCTGTATGCCTGCAATCTCAATGATGCCTTGTCCAGACTGGATAGCATCTCCTCTCTCGTTACGGTTGATTAAGCCGTTTGACTCTACGTTCTGGATAAGTTCATAGTACTGTCTTGGGTTAAGAACAGCTACTCTACCTTCTTCTCCT
>FUFK010046726.1_pt1 | contig 17412 bp, 21 predicted proteins | sample 1021851 | NCBI WGS metagenome assembly FUFK01 (sample SAMEA51879418, study PRJEB19060) | metagenome | reverse complement strand
AGGTTACTTTCTTATGATGTGAGAAAAGAAGCACACGGTCAATATGAATACATTCCATTACTAAAGTTGATCCTACGTAACATTAGACTTGGTGTCTATGACAAAGGTATCTTAGACAAGTATTCAAAAACAGAACTAAAGAAATTCAACACCTGGATAAGAAGAGACAGAGACTTAAAATTCACATACGCAGGACTTAGACAGATTTGTGACAAGTACCTCGTGCAAGATAGAAGCACAGGACAACTATACGAAACACCACAGGACATGTACATGATGATCGCGGCTACTTTATTTGCCGACTATCCAACTAAAACAAGGATGTCCTATGTTAAAAAATATTACGATGCTATATCACAACACAAAATTAANATTCCAACNCCNGTAATGGCAGGNGTNAGAACNCCTATCAGACAATTNGCNNNTTGNGTNCTNGTNGACAGTGACGACACANTNCCTTCAATNTTNTCAAGCGATATGGCNATNGGNTTNTANGTTGCCAGNAGAGCAGGCATAGGNATCAACGCAGGNCGTATCAGAGGCATCAACNNTAANATNAGGGGAGGGGAGGTACAACACACAGGAGTCATTCCGTTCCTAAAAAAATTCGAATCAACTGTGAGATGTTGCACACAGAATGGTGTGCGTGGTGGAAACGCGACTGTACACTTCCCTATATGGCACCCAGAGATAGAAGACATCTTAGTATTAAAAAATAACAAAGGCACTGAAGACAACAGAGTAAGACGTATGGACTACTCCATACAGATATCTAAATTGTTCTATGAAAGATTCATGAACGAGGAAGACATAACTTTAATCTCGCCGCACATGGCACCTGGACTGTATGATGCATTTGGCACAGACAAGTTTGATGAATTATATCTGAAATACGAAGCAGACAAAACAGTTCCTAAGAAGACCATACCAGCACAGGATCTTTTCTTCGATATGTTAAAAGAGAGAGCAGAGACAGGAAGGATCTACATCATGAACATTGATCATACCAACTCTCACAGTTCGTTTAAAGACAAAGTTTCAATGAGTAATCTTTGTCAGGAGATAACACTTCCAACTGTTCCGATACAGGACCTTTATGATGAACAGGGCGAGATAGCACTTTGCATATTATCTGCAGTGAACGTTGGACAATTAAATGACCTGAATGAACTAGATAACTTATGTGACCTTAGTGTGAGAGCACTGGAACAAATAATAGACTACCAGGACTATCCGGTAAGAGCCGCCGAAGTTTCGACCAAGAAAAGAAGAAGTCTAGGAATAGGCTACATTGGACTTGCACACTACCTCGCAAAGAATGGCGTGAAGTACAATGAAAAAGGCGCATGGGAATNAGTGGACAGGTTATCTGAAGCATTCCAATATCATCTATTGAGAGCAAGTTGCGATCTAGCAAAAGAGAAAGGCAAGTGTGAAGGATTTGAAAGAACAAAATACGCAGATGGCTTACTACCAATTGATCACTACAAAAAGGAAATTGATGAGATTGTGCCACACAAACAGAGAATGGCCTGGGAAAGTCTAAGAAAGGACATTGCCAAATATGGACTAAGACACAGCACATTATCAGCACAAATGCCATCGGAAAGTTCTTCCGTTGTTAGTAACGAAACCAACGGCATAGAACCACCTAGAGCAATGTTACAAATTAAAAAAAGCAAGAAAGGTCCTTTGAAACAGATAGCACCTGGCTTCCCTAAATTAAAAAATGACTATACTTTACTATGGGATATGCCTAGCAACCAAGGGTACATCAACGTGGTCGCCATGATGCAGAAGTATTTTGACCAAGCCATATCCGGGAACTGGAGTTACAATCCGTTGCAGTTTGAAAACAATGAAGTGCCACTATCGGTCATGGCACANGACATGCTTACTGCNTACAAATACGGTTGGAAAACAAGTTANTATCAGAACACATACGACTTCAANGGTGANGAAGANGATCTACAACCAGCGGGNATTAAATCACCAGTGGAGGATGAGGGCGANGACGTTATATTGGAACCAGAAAATCCTACAATGGTAAACGGTGTAAATGGTGCTGAAAAGGTAAGTACAACCGCAGACGACGGCGAGTGCGAAGCCTGTACAATCTAAAATAGAATTATGAGTAAAACAGTTTTTAATCAGAGAGACATTGACTTCACNAAACAGCCTATGTTCTTCGGCGAGGANGGTGGAGTNCAAAGNTANGATGANTTNAAATATCCGCAGTTTGACAAANTGAATCANACAATGATCGGATACTTCTGGAGACCAGAAGAAGTTTCATTACAGAAAGACAGGGCAGACTTCCAGAACTTCAGGCCTGAACAAAAACACATATTCACATCAAACTTAAAATACCAAACACTGTTGGACAGTGTGCAAGGCAGAGGTCCAAGCCTAATGTTCTTGCCATATGTTTCCAATCCGGAACTGGAAGGTTGCATAGTTACTTGGGACTTCTTTGAAACTATACACTCACGTTCTTACACACACATCATGAAGAACGTTTACCCAGATCCATCGGAAGTGTTTGACACAATCGTGAACGACAAAGAGATATTAAAGAGAGCAAAGTCAGTCACAGGTGAGTATGACAAGTTTGGTAACATGGCACTGGAATACGCGGTAGGTAAAAAGGTTGACATGCTTGAATTGAAAAAACAATTATATCTTGCAATGAACACNGTAAACCTACTGGAAGGATTAAGATTCTATGTGTCATTTGCTTGTACTTTTGCTTTTGGTGAACTGAAACTTATGGAAGGTTCTGCAAAGATATTATCATTGATAGCAAGAGATGAAGCAACACACTTGAACCTATCCACACATGTTCTCAAAGCATGGCACAAGGGCGATGACCCTGAGATGACCAAGGCAATCAAAGGCACACAGAAAACAGTGATACAGATGTTCAAGGACTGTGTAGAAGAAGAAAAAGCATGGGCAAGACATTTATTTAAAGATGGATCTATCATAGGGCTGAATGAAAAACTTCTAGGCAGATACGTTGAATTCATCGCAAACAAAAGGTTGAAGGCACTGGGCTATGACCCACTTTACGATGTGTCAGCATCACAGAATCCACTACCATGGACACAGCACTGGCTATCATCAAAAGGTATGCAGGTGGCACCACAAGAAACAGAAGTAGAAAGTTACATAGTGGGTGGCATCAAACAGGACGTCAAAAAAGGCCAGTTCAGCAAATTCAAACTGTAATTCGATCACATATGGAAGATAAGAATTACAAACCAGTACACACCAACAAAGTCAAAGAAAACAGTTCACCCTTCACAGGCGTATTAGGTTGGGTAGACAACAGGCTTCCTATATTCAGGATGTTCAAGAATGAATATCTTGACTTCCAGGTGCCAAAGAACCTAAATTATTTTTGGAGTTTTGGAGCAATATTAACTTTCTGTTTATTGGGATTGATCATCACAGGTCTTGTACTTGGTATGCACTATAAACCTAGTGTGGANGATGCATTCAGCAGTGTTGAACACATCATGAGAGATGTAAACTACGGTTGGCTGATAAGGTATGCCCACATGAACCTGGCATCATTCTTCTTCATAGCGGTGTATCTGCACATGTTCCGCGGACTCTACTTTGGTTCATACAAGGAACCCAGGCAGTTGATGTGGATACTGGGTATAGTAATCTACTTCTTGATGATGGCGACTGCTTTCCTTGGATACGTACTGCCATGGGGACAGATGAGTTACTGGGGAGCGACTGTGATAACCAGTCTATTCTCTGCCATTCCTCTTGTGGGGGACATGATTGTGACAGCACTTTGGGGAGACTACTCCGTGGGTGATGCTTTCTTGAACAGGGCCTTTGTGTTGCATTGGCTGATTGCATTCTTAATCGTAGGCGTGGTTCTGTTCCATGTGATAGCACTGCACATGACTGGTTCCAACAATCCAACAGGCGTGGAGCCAAAAGACACAAGGGACACAGTGTCATTCCATCCATACGTCACAGTCAAAGACATGTACGCTTTCTTGGTATTTGTGCTGTGCTTCATGCTGTTTCTGATGTATGTACCCAACATACTTGGACATCCAGACAACTACATAGAGGCCAATCCGTTGGTCACACCAGCACATATTGTACCTGAATGGTACTTCTTGCCTTGGTATGCGATTTTAAGAGCCATACCCGACAAACTGGGAGGAGTAATAGCAATGGTATCAGCAATAGGTGTAATGGGATTATTACCATGGCTTGATACCAGCAAAATAAGATCATCGATATACAGACCAATATGGAAGCAGTTCACTTGGTTCCTTGTTGGTGACTTCTTCCTGTTGATGTATGTTGGTGCCATGCCGGCAGAAGGCATATGGATCATGTTGGGCAGGATCGGCACAGGCTATTGGTTCGCATACTTCTTGATACTGGCTCCCGTTGTGGGATGGCTTGAAAAGCCACGTTTGGTTCCCGAAGCAATACATCTCCGCAACAAGAAATAAACGCACATTTTACAACCTATAAATAATCGTATGCCAGCAGTAGCAAGATTAGGAGATAGAGAACGGGTACACTGTTCGCCACCACGTAGGGCGGGACATTTCAGATCAGTGTTCGCCAATGGGATACCAATGAGTGGGGTGGGTCACAGGAACACACCACACCTATTACCATGTGCCTGTCCCGTGTGTTGTTGTGTACACACAGCACCTCTCCGAGGGGGATCACCCAACGTTTTTGCCGAAGGAATCAAAATAGGCAGGGTGGGAGACCCAACTTGCACAGCGGTGGCACAGGGTTCACCTAACGTTTTCGCCAACGGTGCAGGCGGTGGAGGAGCATATTTTGGCCCTGGAGCAACAAGCCTGAGTGCAGAACGTGCCGCGTCAGGAATAACAGATGCCACAATGACTGAAGGTAGTAGTTAATGACCGTTAGTAAAGGCCTATCATCACTAGCAAATTCAAATCCAAACTTCAGCAACCAAGGATTGGAGAACGCAATCAACGATATCAAAGCAGTTGACAAGGACGATGGACACCAATTCATTTTATCTCAGTTCTTATTAGACACCGCAATACACGACAACACAGTCTTGACCACGTCACAGAAAAATGATGTGTTAGATGCTATTAAAAATGCCCAGCCTCACTTACAGATTGGGCGTTATCTCAATGATGTCATAAGGCACACAAACACAATATTGGACGGAACCATAGTATTCCTAGCCAACCCAGACACAGAAGACACAGCGGATTTCCTAGAGATTTTGCAGACCGTACAAAGCATCCAAACTCTTATTCCTAATCTCTATGGAGTGACCGCGGCAGAGAAGAGTAGATCAGTCAATGACCACTTGGGCACCTTAAACAACATCTTTCTCGAGACAACGGACAGCACTGCACCTGTTTTCACTAGGTTGAAAGAAATAATGGAATTGATTGATGCAACATCGAGGACCACAAGTGCTCTGAATCTCGCCATCACAAACGCGGCCGCGGGCAATTTAAATTTACGGACTTTCTTGAACGGTCTCGTAGCAGACTCCACAGACTTCCAGCAATCGTTAGACAATATGGTAAATCTCTGCACTAACAAGTATGCCACCCTCAATACTCGTATATCAGAAATACCAGGAGATCCAACAACGGATTTGGTGGCAATCAGAGAAGAAATAACTGTGCAGGTCGCTCTAGAAAATTCAAACCTTTCCAGGATCAGGACATACGTTCAAAGCGTAGCCGACTACCAGAGTTATGTTGCACTTGCGGAGGATGATCAACTTCGTAAGTTAATGACAAGAATATCACAGACTCCGGCCTGGATATCATATTTTGAGAACTATGCAGAAAACTTCAACTCATTGAATCCTGTGTACACCACTGTAGGTTCAGACAAGGATAGTGTTATTGATGCCATCTACACCAATTCAGGACTTCCGGATGTAAGAGACTCATTGGATATCAAATCTGTGGCGGCCAAGGCCAAGAGAGACAGCAGGATAGACACCGCAGGATTTGACTCATTGACAGTGGAACAGATCATAAACAAAGCCTGTGAGCAGTTGTCTATAAACACCACCAACCGAACAGTATATGCACAGAGTGAATCCTTGCTTAACAACATGAATAAACATGATCGTGATGAAATAGCAAGGAAGTTGGATCTAAACGAATCTGCTAATACCCTAGATTAATCTTCAGCATCTTTGCAACCCATCACTATGCTTTCGTAGGGCTGGCCGTAATTTTCAAAAAAGTCTGTCAATCCATAGAAGCGATAGTGTGCATCTTGCTCACAGTCGTTGAGATTCTTATAGATGTTTGCCTCACTGTCATCATAGTCCGTGCATTGTATCTCGCCGTTAACGAGAACACACATTACCATGAACAGTTTATACATGAAATTATTTAAGGAATGTAGTGGCCCGTTCTGTTGCAAGGTGGGCCAGACCCCTGAAATTATTGGTTATTACGCCGCTAATCTCAATGCAGGCATGCCGACTGTTAGGTCAGCAAACCCTAATGCTCTTTTGTTTGCATTTAAAAACTGGCCGTTACCTCGTTCCAACTGGACAAACTCCACATCTCTTTACACGCCCGTCGATCCTAGTTCACCCCCGGAAGGGATTACATAAGCCACCAAGTAATAAATTGGTGGAGGTGGTCGGTACTGCCCCGACGTCCGTGACGTTTATTCCAAATGTTTCAACGTCTGCAGATATATTTAAACATAAAGTTGACCTTTTGTCAATAGTGTGCTAAATTAGTTTATATGCCAAAAAATAGAATTTTCAAGTTTGATGATGGAACTGAGACGAAAGATGTCGAGGCTCTGTCTTATAAGAAGGCCGTGAAGTCATTTCAAGGCAGTTCTAAGTCGAAGATGGTAACTATTGAGTGGACGACGAAGAACGGGGAGGTGTTCGTCAAAGAACAACAATTACCATTAGGTAGAAAGAAGAAGTTAGGAAGATAATGAGAGTAAACCAAAACCCGTTAGTAAGATTACTTGCTAGATTCAGAATGTGGATAGCAGATGTACGTGGCCATCATGGCAGACCTTGGGACTACGAACCAGGTGATTACTACATGGGCAGTCACAAAGGCCATCGTAAACACGAAGACAAACACGGCATCAAATAGTCCCTATCACATAGCAGTCATGTTATAGTAGCACATCATTTGCAGATATTGATCAGTAAATATTAGTGGTCAAGGGAGGAAGATGTTGTTTTACAAAGCACAGAAGCGAACAAATTATTGGAGTAAGATCCGTAGGAAGGCGCCCAAAGTGCCTGACATAACTTGTCCTGCTATTGACGATATTCTAAATCAATTGGAGAAAGTAATTGGTAAGGAATTNAAAGAAAGCAAGTTCAAGGCCGTCGAAAGAAAGATGGAGAAANTGAGGATTGCAAANGAAAAGTTNAGAGACAGTGGTAAATTCTGGCATGATGCNTGTCAAGACACAGTCCGAGACTTNTTAGGAAAGAANAAAACGAGGTAAAACATATGTGGAANTTAGTTATTATAGTGTGTGCATTAGGNAANCCTTGCGTNATCATGCAAGAAGACCCTATGAGACACTACACTTCGAAAAGCGAATGCATGGCAAACGCATCTGTCAAACACAGTGACATCGTGGAGGCGTATCCAACATATGGCTATCAAGTTGACAAATCCAGTTTTGATTGCATTCAAGTCGACGGGTTGACAAATTCATAAAATCTGCTATAATTAGATTGTAATTTTGGGTTTATCCTATTGTAGGAAGTTGCTCATTGTTGCACTCATTAACTATAGGAGAACTTATGAGCAAAGTCAAAATGCTTCTAGACGTTGTCGACGAAGTCAAAAAAGAAGCACCACAAGACGTTCCAAACTGGAATAGCAAATTCGCAGAAGCACAGGTAAATCTTAAAAACCAAATAGCAAAGGGTAGGAAACTGCCATTGGGCACAGAAGCACATCCGCTCGAGGATTTTGCATTCAATTATTCCGTGCAACGTGATGTACGGGCAGGACATGTCATGAACATCATGAAGAAGTTTGACCCAAGGGTATGTTGCCCGGTGTCGGCGGTTAGGAGATCAGACAGCAAGACATTATACATATTCGATGGACAACACAGGGCGGTNTCACTTGCCCTGTTAGGATATGACAATATCCCTGTTACAATAGTGGAAACAGATGAGCCGGCCTTTGACGCCGAAGCATTCGAAATAGTAAATGACTCTGGAATTTTGAGGGCAGGCACAGAAGAGATACACAGATGCCTATTGCACAGATACAAAATGGGAGAAACAGAAACAGAGAGAGTGGTGACAGCACACTTGGTCCAACAGGTGTTTGACTCGTGTGAAATAGATCTAGAGCCAAAACGTGTGAGAAAGAGCCCAGGGAAGTGTGGACCTAACAAGCATTACTTCTCACATTTTGATTACGCATACAAAGGAATAAAGATGGCTGGTCCAATTGGATTAACCGATGCATTGACATCAATTAAGAACGTGTATGGTGATGAAGAGGGAGGAGAGATCAACCAAGGACTTTTCATAGGCTTGATGAAACAATATCAGATGGGCCAAGAGGCAAAACGTCTGAAGAGACTTCCCAATGACTGGATGACCAAGATGTTGGAGACTGCCAAGAAGGTATGTCCTAGTGCCACTCTTATACACACAGCAACAAAGAAACAATGGCAACACGCCAATGGCGTTGGTTGGGACGCACCAGTGGCAATGGCTCACATGTTGAGAGAAGTGTATCTCATAGAAGACGGCACTTTCGAACCAAGTTACATGCCTAATGTAACACTTAAGATTGAGGAAGGGGAGATAGCATCTGATTCAGAAGCACAGACTGCCTTTAACAGATATGTCAAATAAATTATATCAAAAAGTCAAAAACTTTATACCAGAGGTAGAATGGGCGGTGTACGCACCTTTGGTTGAAAAAATCAATAGACTTAAAGCAGAAAAGAATGCAGTGATACTTGCCCACAATTATATGACTCCTGAAATATATCATTGTGTAGCAGACATAGTGGGAGATTCGCTCTTACTGGCCAAGGAATCACAGAAAGCAAAAGCAGACACTATTATAATGTGTGGTGTACACTTCATGGCAGAGACAGCCAAGATACTGAATCCAGACAAAAAAGTTTTGATACCGGATATGTCAGCAGGCTGTTCACTTGCTGAATCTATCACAGGAGAGGATGTTAGGTTACTGAAGCAGAAGTATCCAGGCTTACCAGTGGTATCTTATGTCAACACTTCCGCAGATGTAAAATCTGAAACTGATATTTGTTGNACTAGTTCCAACGCAGTAGAGATAGTGGAATCTTTGGGAGTAGACAAAGTAATATTTCTTCCTGACGAGTACCTAGCACAGAACGTGGCGGCACAAACCAAAGTGGGAATTATTTCATACAAAGGAACTTGCATTGTGCATGAAAGATTTACGCCAGAAGAGATAAGGGAATACAGGAAAAATTACCCTGGCATAGTCGTACTGGCCCACCCAGAATGTCCACCAGATGTTGTGGCAGAAGCAGACTACACAGGATCGACATCAAAAATGAGCAACTATGTTAAGGATAAACAACCCAAGAAAGTTTTGATGGTCACTGAATGTTCCATGAGTGACAATGTCGCTATTGAAAATCCTGATGTGGAAATGATCAAGCCTTGTAATTTGTGTCCTTACATGAAGAAAATTACACTAAAAGGAATATACAATAGTTTGGTTAACGGCACAGAAGAAGTTAAACTATCGAAAGCAGTGATGGATAAAGCAAGATTGTCCATTAAGAGAATGATTGAAGTGAAATGAATTTGAGCTATTATAAGTGTTGGGTGACAAAAGACAACAAAACAGTGGAGTATGGATATGGACTGCCCTGGAAGGATGTTCTAAAAGAAGTGAAACAATTCTACAAGGATGGTGCAGACGCAGTTGAACTAGAAATGATAACAAAAGAGGAGTTCGATGAAACACTTCCAAGACCTGAATAACTTACCTGAAATTAATTTTAAAAGTAAACAACGTCCTGTGTTGGAGGAATTGGCCAACTACATAGATAGGATGAAGCAGGATTTGTTTGATCAGAGGTGGAGCCAGGCTACAAAAAAACATATTAAGACTTCATTAGTTCTTTACATAAGATCTATGCAGAAACAACTGGCGCCGATGGGATACCATTACAAAGCAGTTGGCATGAAAGGCAAACAACATTTGGAACATGTGATCCCACAGAACAAAATCATTACTGCATATCTTCACGACAAGATATCTAGTCGTTGGGTGCTACAGATGCCTTTGTGTTTAATTGATGATGATGACAAACACATACTGGAGGGTGATTGGCAGTTGTCAGGCAATTGGGAATATCCATTCAGAAGATATAAACACGCAGGATTCACTAAAACCATCAAAGATGTCAAAGGCAACGTGATTGATTTAGACAGTCACACCATATGGCAACATTTCCAAATGCTTGGAGTGGTTGACCAAATTACCTAACTAGTATATAATTACAGATAGCAAATCCACCAGGGCCGGTAAGGTGCCAGTGCTCATTTGTAAAATCTTATTAGAGACGCTCTACGTCGATGATGGATTATAGCCAAAAGTGGCGAGGCTGGAGCCGACAACGGACTGGTGGAGAGCTCAACATTATGCCAAGCGACAAGACAAAAAAATTACTAGAAGGACTGGGTAAGATAACTGACTCTGCTCCCAAGGTTCGCAAAGAAGAAGTNTATCACAGTTACACCAANAGATACTATCCAAACACCATACACATCTTGCCGGCTATATACAGTAAGGCCAAACGCAAGAAGGATGAGGATGGCGAGGAGTATATAATGATAGACAGGATATATGGTGGACTGTATGGACAGACTCTGATGCAGAAAGATGGTAGGCAATACAATGGAAAGTTGTACCAAAAGCGGAGACTGGTCACACACAAAACCATCACAGGTGATAAACAAAATTTCTATAGTCGTTGCACNGTGACCGCGGATGGCAGATGGTTTGACAACTGTGGTTTGCCGATCGAACCACCAGCAAAATTAGAACCAGAAAAAGTNAAGTCTCAGGAAGAAATTGAAGAAGAAAAGAGAATAAAAGCAGAAAGATCAAAGGCCAGAGAAGAGGCCATACTGGCCAATTTAAAGTANTNCAATGTATATAGAAATTATTTGTCTNGGCATAGTGTTTGGCGTGATGGCAGGATTACTTCCTGGTGTGGGAATGATGACCTTGATGGTTTTGATATTGCCGCTGGCATCATTGTTTTCGGTATTTGACCTTGTGTCATTCTACACGGCGGCATTGATCACCACACAGTTCACAGGCAGTGTGGTGGCCACCCATTTTGGAATACCGGGAGAGCCAAGCAGTATACCTGCAACCATCGATGGACACGCACTTCACAAACAAGGCAAGACCAGTCAAGCCATAATGATTAGTGCCTATGGCAGTTTCATTGCAGGCCTTATCAGTCTTATTTTTTTATTTGTGCTTGGACAGTATCTCGATGACATATTCAGATACTTCAACACATACTTCAATGTAATCCTGTTGTCGTTTGTGATGTTGTTACTGTTGCTGAGTAAATCNAAAAATTCATTCGATAGATTCGTTTTTCCAGTAATAGGTTTATTTTTAGGTTCCGTAGGACCTATGCCAGACGACAGTTTCTCNTATTTTGGAACTTTCAATGTAGAAGCATTGGAACTTGGAATACCCATGGTTCCATTACTGCTTGGATTATACACGTTTCCGCTTTTNATTAACTTAAAAAANCAAGAACAAGTGACCGGCATNGTTCCAAAATTTCAATGGTCCGAAGTCAAAATAAAAATAAAGCACACGATTATTGCATTTTATTACAGTGTNTTAGGATTCATACTAGGATTCATTCCNGGCATAGGTGTTGANGTGGTCAGTAACATCACCCATAGTCTACAAAAAAAATTTAAAAAGAACCAAGAACTTTGTTTGATGGCGGCTGAGTCCAGTAATAATTCTGCCGCATTTGCTATCATACTTCCATTGTTATTGTTTGGTTTACCAACCAGTTCTTCACAGGCGGTGTTGTACGAGATGATTGTNCAGAAAAATTTTCTTCTAGGNCCTATAAGTTTCAATGGCTTCCTATCTGTCATGGGACAGACCGTTTTCTTGGCCAGCATCACTGGATTTTTGATAGCAGGACCCATGAGCAGTATGATATCAAATGTCTTTGCACGTTTCCATAGATACATCAACACCTTCCTGATGATTTTCNTGGTTGCNTTGATGCTGTGGTTCGGATACGTGGAGTTAAACGTATGGATGTATTTGATAGTGTTTTTGTCCAGCACCGTTTTTGGATTGGTCTTCAGGAACTACAACGTGCTTAAGATAATATATTTCTACATCATAGCAGACTTTGTTTTTGAGAACCTGCTCAGGATGGCCTATCTGCAAGGCATACTTTGATAATTANTNNTGCAACGCCGCNNTCAGCGACGTCGGAATACACAGGACCTGCTGGGTTGAAAGAAACACAGGCATCGCAAAAAAAGGCCCTTCCGTATGGTAGTTCTTACCTAGTTTTATATTGACAATAGACCATGTTTATTTTACAATATAAAAAAAAAGTTAACTAAAAAAAAGGAAAAAAATATGAAGAAGATAGCAGTATTTTTTTTGGTCTTATGTTTCTTTACGGTGACAGCACAGGCCAAAGATAAACTTGGTATTGTGTTTGCAGGCAGTCTTGGTGGAAGTTTCAACAAGTTCAACTCTGCATTATCACAGGACCTTTCGCAGTGGTACGACATCGAGGAGATCAGCACAGGTGGATCCAGTACCAAGGGCGGAAAGATATTCTCATCNATAGACGANAGNGCNGTTTTCATGATGAGTGAGACAGCCAAAAGNAATGTGGTCAATGCCATCAAAGGCAAAGNNCCATTCGTGGTTGGNGTNTCGGCAGAAAATCTAGTGTGGGGAGGCAAGTACTACAAGTCCTTATGCACACTCAAGGGCGGTGGATATACACCGGATGATGCNTTCATCGAAGGCAACGCACTCAAGGTAGCAATCAGTGACGGACCTAAGATGGGCAATCACATTTTCGACAACTTCAACAGGATNGTCAAAACCAACCACAGCATTGTTCCATATTCAGGAAGTGGTAAACAATTGGCCGCACTACAGACATCAGATGTGGACATAGCATTGATCAACGATGCCAAGGCNGTTAGNGGTGTAAANGAAGGCACTTTGATCTGTGACTACTCAACCAACCCTAGTGGTGGCAACATGGCGAANAGTCTGTCTGGCAAACTACANGACGACTATGCTGGGTTTAAGTTTGGTTACATGATGACCGGACATGTGAAAAACATGACNCAGGATNAAGTCCAGTTGCTGTANNAGAGAATCAACTCTTTGTTTGAATCAGAAAGTTCAAACGTTGCACCATTGGTTAAGAACAACGGATGGATAGTTGAGATCTACACGCAACAACAACTAGAGGATTTATTTGAAGAGAACAAAAAGGATCTAAGCACCTTTCTCAAATGATAAACCCTATCACGACAAAGCTCACCCACAGGCAGGATGATCCCTGCTATTCCGTGGGTGGGCAAATATTCTATAGTAAACTAGACGCATTTTCTAGAGCAAAAGAGATATGCACCACTCCTGATCCAAATGAGATATGGGGACATGCAAAATTTGTTGTGGCAGATAGTCACTGTGGCAACGAACCTGAGAAAAGCCTTAGACAGTTATACATCGAACGAGCCAAACACATAAGACAGAACAATGAGTACGTTAGAATATGGGCGAGCGGAGGCACAGACAGCACCAATGTTCTTTACGCATTTAAGGAGGCAGGTATCACTCCCGATGAAGTTTCAACATACATTCAGTATCCAGGAGTCATAGATGTAAGTCAAAACATAGAAGTGAACACAGGCGCAAGGGAAATACTACAACAGGCTAGGAAATGGTGGCCCAATGTTAAATTCACAACCTATGACATACTTCCTGAACATTACTATTCATACGCACATGACCATCTGGATCATTACTTCAGGTTCACCGAACTAGAACCTTTTGCTTGTAATTGGCAGATGTTGTATGAGATATATCCAGAACTACTAGAACATGATCAAAAAGTGCAAGTGGCAAACATTTGGTCTGGTCCGACTCTTGTTGTAGGTAAGGACGAAACAGGTTGGTTCTATAGGCAAAATGACAATAATTTCAATTGTCAGTTCAATGCTCCTTACCAGGTTTTTTTCTTTTGTGATAGTGAAAGTAAAGATCTAACTTTGAAAATACTTTATACTATGAAAAAAAGATTATCCGATGTAACTGATACCCAGTTCGAGGCGCACCATCTGTCATGGCATGATGCAGAAATGCTCGATTATTGGACAACAAGTGGTAAGTTTTTTTCTTCCAAAGAGAGAAAAGGCACTCCTCAAAATGATGGTTTATTAGGTAGAGACATAAAAAATCTACTGAGATACAATAATGCTCTGTTGTCAGTGATGGGACAGAAAACAACCTTGACCTTGTGGTCGAGATTACAAGAAATGAGTAAAGAAAATCCTAACTGGTTCAATAACAATCATGTGCTTTATGACTGGATAGGGTTGCTGTCACCCAAATGCTATTTTGAAAAAACCTAATAAAATAGCGACTTTTAGCACAGGTTGACGGTTATACCATTACCATGTATAATAGTGGTAACAAGAAGGAGAATATTATGTATAAATGTTCAGCAAAAGCAAGTCTGGTACTAGACCAAGTAAGGTCAAGATGTCAAGAAGACACACAGACTAATAACAAATGGAGAGGCAGATCGGGGAACTATATGTACATCATGGGAAGAGAGAACGCCGATGGTAAAGCAACAGGAGTAGTTCACAAGATTGCCGAAGATGGATCTCATAAGTTATGTGGATCTTTCAAGATCATGAGTGATGGTATTATCACTAGATTCACAGGTTTGTCAAAAGCAGACTGGAACAANGCGATGAGAAACGCAGAAGCAGAGTACAAAGCGAAGTACGAAGCNGANAAAACAGAACCAGCAACGGAACAAAAAGTTGCAGTATAATTTGATCAGTGGGTTCGAGTGCTCCAAGAGTGCCAACGAGGCCAATGCAGTAATTAAATCTCGGCCCACTGACAAAAAAAGGAGTTAAATGCCAAAAGAAGAAACAAGAAAAACTAACACACTTAAACTAATTTTAGCCATTCTGATAGTTGCCATTATAGGTACAGGTGGTTCGTTCTTTGGAGGGACTTTTTACCCGAACACATGGACAATGGACAAATTGCAAAAACAATTTCAAAAACAGGAACTTAATGAAGTACACCTGTTAGGTTTGGAAGAGCCGGAGTTTGAATTTACAGACAAGCAGACATTCCTAGAGACAACCAGAAGATGTGTGCAGTATCTCAACTACACCACAGACAGACTCAGCCGTGTGCCAACAAGCATCATAATGGCAATGGCAGGTGTTGAAAGCGGATACGGTACAAGCAGGTTCGCTACAGAAGGCAACGCATTATTTGGCGTGAGGACTTGGGATCTAAAAAATGTTCCGCACATGAAAGCGAGAGGCAATCCAGATGCATCTTGGGGAGTTAAGAAGTATCTTACAAAGTGTCAGTCGGTAAAAGACATGATTGCAATCTTAAACAGGCATCCAGCATACGCAGAGTTTAGAGCGGAGAGAGAAAAACAGATAGATGCTGGTAAATGGGACTATAAGGCATTGATGGTGAGAATGAGTGCCTGGAGTACCAATCCAGAATACGCAGAAATAATCTTGCAGGCCATAGTTGACAACAAACTGCCTTAAATATATACTTTAAGGATGGGATATATTCAATTGAAACTGCCTAAACGCATAAAGAACAAAATAGAAAATTCAAGAAGAAACAGAGAGGCTCAGGCTAACCACGAAGAATGGTTGGCTGAGAGGGGACTTGACAACTACACTCTTAAAAAGAATAATAAAAAATTCAAAGGATACGACATACCTGACTATACTCCGGATCCTAATCATCCAAAGACAGGTGACAAGATTCCTGTTGCTGGTGGCAAGAAAGCAGAACCACAGGCGTACTCGGGTGAGAGAAAATTACTTGGCATAGGTCTTATGCACAAATCCAATCTTGTTCCTGTGTGGGACGAAGAAAGTGCCAAAGAAATCACACAGATGAAGGGCAACAAATAAGTATGTGCCTATGGCACGTATCGGNAGAAAATCAACANTAGAATGGATNAAAGAAGATTATAGGTCAAACCCTATAAGATTCTGTTGTGAAGTNATTGGAATGATTTCCAANCTTNTNGCATCNCTGATNNTNATGTGGTATTCNCCNNANCCACCNATGTTCATNGCATATATCTTCTTCCTNGTTGCCACGGTGTTCCTNATGTATGGAGCATTCAGTCGTAAGAGTTTTGGTTTCACTGCCATGTATTTGGTGTACCTCGGAATCGACGGAATAGGATTTATTAAAACACTGCTATGAGCCGAATACTGTTAAGATGGTCTGGAGGTGAAGGTGGCGACACTGTAATGAGTTTGGTTGCAAAACAAAAAGATCTATTCACTAATGTTAACTCACTACAACAAGTGTCAGAGGGTGGACAAAGTTTGGTAAGCACTAGATTCGACGCAGAATACCCGTTGTTGAGAGAAATGGCAACACATTACAAAGTTTCAGACAAAAACAAATTGATTAATGAACTTGAAAGGCTTTGCGAAGGCCACCAAAATATTTTTATAAAGTCACACTTATGGGACAAGGATATAGATAATGCAATGACAGGGAAAATTGAGATATTAAACATTGGTTTCTCGATTGAATTCATTCCTTTTATTGTTAAATCAAATCTTTTGAAAACACCCACAATGGTTGTAAGTGGTGATCCAATACATACACATTTTGATCAAAATTCTATGAAGTTGACAAAAAGACTTCCTTATGATCAGAAGAAAAAATTCGTGATGTGGAACTTAATAAAAGATGCCATCAATAGACATGACGAGTACGACCTAGCAAATGCTTCTATACGCACNGAAGATCTATTTTACAATNTCGAAGGNATCNAAANTGTTTTNNNNTCNAAAGGNTTNCCAGTCAAGGTCAATAAAACATACATCGATATTTGGAGGAATAAAAATAAGGAATTATTGCCAGGCTCTGAATTCATGGAACTTATCAAAAAGCGAGATTATGATCATAGCATTACATCGATGGATTTGGTTGAAAGGTATGTACTGTTGGCGCTTTCTGGTAAAAACTTTCAATTCATACACGAATAAGTCAATAAAATCAACACTTCTAGCAAGATCAACTGCGGTTGACGTATTTGGAAAAA
>FUFK010043568.1_pt1 | contig 17422 bp, 41 predicted proteins | sample 1021851 | NCBI WGS metagenome assembly FUFK01 (sample SAMEA51879418, study PRJEB19060) | metagenome | reverse complement strand
GTAGATACCGCAAGGCTAGGTTCTCTTGAGGCGCATCAAAGCAACTTGGCCGCTCTCAAGATCGAAAAGCGCCGCAGGGCTGGTGAAACTGTAGAAAAACCTGCGGAGCCAGATATCAGCAATGCAGACGCAAGCGAGATAGCTAAGTTGCGCAAAGAGGCCGCTGACATACAGAAGAAGGTGTTGGAACGCGCAGAGAAAGAAGGGCTTGCCAAACCGCGTGTCAAAGCGGCAGAGGCAACAAGACTTGGTGAGATCACTGCACGCATCAATGAACTGGAGTCTGCCACACAAGAAGCCGGCGATATGGTCGATGTGCAGGATGGCCGCGTGACTACACAACAAGCTCAAAATGAGGCAGATGCAGCCACGATGCAGGGTGACGGTCTTGGGCGTCTGGGTGAGCATCGTGAGGCTGTGCAGGAAATCAAGCAGGAAACAACAGAGCTTGATGAGCCTGACCCCGCTGAGATTGAAGCAGAGAACGAGATACTCATGGAAGACTTGGCATCTGATGATGTGCAAGCAATCCTGCCAGCAGACATCAAGAAATCTTTGGCAGAGGTTGATGAACTGCAAACCAAGGCAGATGGTTATGAAGAAGTCAGCAGGGCTGGCGCTAACTGTCTGATAGGAGATCCAGGCAGATGAGTTGTGTAGATGCAGTAATGGAAGCAGCCAAAAGGGCTGGCATCAATCTGCTGGATGAAGAAGCAGAAGAGATCATTGAGGTTCTTAATGAACGCTTGTTCAAGCGTGTAGAGAACGCAGAGGCTGGCGAAGAACTAGATATCTTCAATCTGGCGGCACAGATCGCAAAGCAAGCGCGTATCAATGCTGTCATGCAAAAGCGCAATCGCATCCTTAACGCCAAGGCGTATGCAGATCTCATGCGTTTTATAAACTCTGCGCCTGATGACCCAACTACTGCGCTATCTGCCATCATGGTTGGCGACTACCGTTACGCACAGGCTGGCTTGGACAGCGTAGACGCACGCCAGCAAGGCATCATGCTGCAATATGCTGGTGAGCTTGCTGCTGCTTTGCGTGAGCAAAAGTTGGACAAGCTGTTTCAGAGCAAAGAACTTGAGCCTCTGATCTATGAGGCCATGTTTGACGCTGACAGTTTCCGTCAGAACAGGCTTGGCGAGGCTGGTGCAGAAGAGGCACTGGCAATCGCAGAGATCGTGCAGAAGGTGCAGAAACGCCTACTCAAGCGCAAAAACCGCATGGGTGCCATGATTGGCGAGTTAAAGAACTACGTTGTGCGTCAGGCGCATGACCCGATTTTGATGCGTGCCGGCGCTAAAACAGAGGCAGAGATCGCAGCAGCCAAGAACGATTGGGTGCAGTTTATGATGGAGCCAGGTCGTTTGTCCCGCCGCACGTTTGAGAACAAGCCAGCGACTACAGAGCGTTTGATCGACGGCAAGATGCAAAAGGTGCAGTACACCGAGGAGATGTTTCTTGGTGATATCTACGACAATCTTGTGTCTGGGCAGCATCAAAAGGTTGATGCAGTCAGAGGCGACGATGGCGCTATTGATCCGCTGACATCTTTCACAGGGCCAGCAAACCTTGCCAAGAAACTCAGTCAAGGCAGGGTTCTGCACTTTGAGACAGGCAAGGCAGCGTTTGAATATGCCAAGAAATATAGCCGTCAGAGCTTTGCAGAGGCTGTAATCAACGGCATATCGCATGATGCACAGGCTATCGGGCTTATGGAGCGGTTCGGCACCAACCCAGAGTCTATGTTTAAGCGTGTCGTGAAAGACATGAAGGATGCTGCTAAAGGCGACCCTGTGAAGCTGGACAAGATCAACCGTCGTGAGAAGGCGCTACAGCGGCAGTTTGCAGAACTTGATGGTACTACCCGCGCAAGAGGCGCAGGACGGCCTGTGATGTTTGGTGCAGACTTTGCCGGCATTGCTGCTGGCTGGCGCATGATCCAGAACATGTCCAAGCTGGGTATGGCAACGATTTCGTCGTTTGGTGATATCGCCACCAAGGCGCACTTCATCAATACGCGCACAGATCGCGGGATCTTTGGCTCTTACGCCATCGCCTTCCGCGACATTTTTGGGCGTTATGGCAAAGATGAGCAACGTCAGTTGGCGTATCTGCTGAGTGTCGGTGTTGAAAACATGCTGGGCGACGTACACGCTAGGTTTGGCGCTAATGACAGCGGCCCAGGTATGATTGCCAAGGCGCACCAGACTTACTTTCGATTGAACGGCATGGTGTGGTGGAACAATGCGCAGAAGGTCGGCCTCGCACGCATGATCTCTGCGGATCTTGCCAACTACTCGTCCAGAGCCTTTGAAGAGGTGCCGGAGCGTACCCGCCTCAACCTTGAGCGGTATGGTTTTGACGCAACCGATTGGGCCTTGATGCGCCACATGGAGCAAAAGTCTGTTGATGGCGTAAACTACCTCACGCCCAAAGCAGTCGAAACCATCCCTGATGAGTTTATTGAGCAAGCTGCACTCACCCGCGCAAACGCAACGCGCAAACGTAAGCTCAAAAAAGCCACAGAGGCCATGAAAGAGAAGTATCGTGACGACTTGTCAACGCGGCTTTCTACCTACCTGACTGACGCCGCAGACAGCGCGATACCGACACCAGGCGCTAAAGAACGTGCGATTATGAACTTGGGTACAGAGCGTGGCACCATTCTGGGTGAGGCGCTGCGTGCCATTATGCAGCTAAAAGGTTTCCCGATCACCTATATCTCCAAGGGTTTGACCGGCGCTTACTATGTGGGCAAGCAACGCGGTGGCAGCAGCAGAAGCGGTGTTTTTGGCATCGCACAGATGATGGTCGGCACCACGATGATGGGCTACCTCTCGGTTTCCCTCAAAGACATTCTCAAGGGCAAGGAGCCTATGGAGGTGTTCAGTGAGGATTACTACCTCAACCCCAAGCTGCTGAGTAAGGCGTTTGTACAGGGTGGTGGCGCTGGCATCTATGGTGACTTCTTGTTTGGCGAATACAACAAGTATGGTCAAAGCCTGACACAGACTGCGCTTGGCCCTACGTTTGGCTCTATCGACGACATTGCGCGGATTTATTCTGATGTTTTGGCTGGCGACATGGACGCTGTGACAAAGAACGCCACACGCTTCATAACCAGCCATACCCCAGGTCTNAACCTGTTTTATACAAAGGCNGCAGTNGATTANCTGTTTATCTACGGCCTGATGGAGAAGACAAACCCTGGTTTCTTGCGTCGGATGGAAAGGCGTATGCGTAAAGAAAATGAGCAAGAGTTTTACTACTCACCAAGCAGATATGCGCTTGGTTCCTGACGACTTCCGCGAAACTGTGTTTTCTGTTACATTTAGGCAGATTGGAGCAAAGACATGACGGTTAGCAGCACCACTACCAAGAACAGCTATTCTGGCAATGGTTCTAATGACACCTTTGCTTACGGCTTCAAGATATTCGATGATGACGACATCACAGTTATCATCCGTACAGATGCGACAGGCACTGAAACTGTNAAGACNAAGACNACTCACTACACGGTTACAAATGTCGGCAACGCATCTGGCGGCAACGTAGTTTTCACCAGCGGTAACATACCGGCCAGCGGNGANACTGTTGTGTTGCGCCGCACATCTGCGCANACNCANACNACAGACTATGTNGCNAACGATCCGTTNCCTGCNGCNACNCATGAAGACGCGCTNGACAAGCTAACCTTCCTTGCGCAAGAACAGCAAGAAGAACTAGACCGCGCTATCAAGATTTCCAGAACAAATACAATGACTTCAACAGAGTTTACTGTTGGGGCAACTGACCGTGCAAACAAGATCCTTGCCTTTGACAGCAGCGGTGAGATCCAAGTTACACAAGAGATTGGCACCTTCCGTGGCAACTGGGCTGCATCAACGGCGTATGAGGTGCGTGATCTGGTCAAGGATACCAGCACCAACAACATCTTCATTGTAAACACAGAACACACAAGCTCTGGCGCACAGCCACTTACTACTAACGCTAACAGCGCCAAGTACGATTTAATCGTGGACGCTGCGTCAGCGACGACAAGTGCCACAGCGGCGGCGTCATCGGCTACAGCGGCGGCTTCTAGCGCAACGGCGGCGGCTGCAAGTGAAACTGCTGCGGCCACCAGCGAAAGCAATGCGTCTACCAGCGAGTCCAACGCCTCGACTAGCGAGAGTAACGCTTCAACGTCAGAGACAAATGCCGCGACCAGTGCAACCGCTGCTGCAACAAGTGCAACAAACGCTGCCACATCGGCAACATCGGCTGCTTCCAGCGCAACCACAGCGACGACAAAAGCCAGTGAGGCCAGCACCAGCGCGACAAACGCTGCCACGAGCGAGACCAATGCTGGCACCAGCGAGACCAATGCCGCAACGTCTGCCACCACGGCCACCACAAAGGCGTCAGAGGCGGCTACAAGCGCCACTAATGCAGCGACTAGTGCAACATCAGCATCGACTGCCCAGACCGCTGCTGAAACCGCTAAGACAGCGGCAGAGACTGCACAGGCAGCGGCAGAGCTTGCGGCTGACAACTTTGATGACACCTATCTCGGGGCGAAGTCATCTGATCCCACGGTTGATAACGATGGCGACGCGCTGACTGCTGGTGATCTGTACTTCAACACAACCTCTGACCAACTTAAGTACTACACAGGTTCTGCATGGGTGGCGATTGCACCTGGCATTGCCAATGTCTCTGAGGACACCACCCCGCAACTTGGCGGCAACCTTGATGTCCAGACTAATTCGATCGTCAGCACATCAAACCGCGACATCAACATCTCGCCCAATGGCACCGGCACAGTCGTCATCAATACTGACCTGGATGTCGACAACATCAACATCAATGGGAACACCATTTCGTCGACCGACACCAATGGTGACATTACGCTCGACCCAAATGGCACTGGTTCGATCAGCCTTGACAGCGGTGTGGTAATAAACGAAAGCGGCGCTGATGCAGACTTTCGCGTTGAGAGTGACGGCAACGCGAATATGTTGTTTGTTGACGCAAGCGCAAATAATTTTGGCGTAGGCCACAATTCACCGAACAGAACGTTCCATGTCTCAAGCCCCGGCGCAGAGGTCTCATTCGCCAACACCAATATGTCTGCCGACCGCAGGACAATGAACTTCTTTATGTCTTCGGACAAAGCCCATTGGCGGATGTTGAATGATGCAGGAGACACCGGCGGCGGTGCCGTGACACTAGATTTTACTGGCAACATGACGGTTCCGTCCAACTTGACCGCCAGCGGCACCGTCTTCGGCACCAATCAGATTCTGCAAGTCAAGAAGGTTACGCTGTCTTCGACGACACAACTGACATCTTCTGGCGCAGCGCATGAACTAAGCACCAGCTTGCGCTTGGCAATCACGCCGAAAGCATCCGACAGCTTGCTGTATCTAAACTTTTTCGCGCCATTCGTTTATCCGAACAGCAACAACCTGTCATATGCGTATTTTTACAATGTGACTGGCACAGCGGCGGTGGGCATCCCAGCAGCAGGCGGCAGTCGAATGGCAACAACATGGCACAAGCGCACAACCGCCTCTGATGCCAACGACATGGACACCCTGAACATGCACGCTGTCATCACAGCCGATAATACCAATGCGAGAACTTACACGATCTATCACCGCACTGAGGGTGCGGTCGCACAGTTTTTGCAATCGACACTTAGTACAGGCGCAGGAACGAACACAGTTGCGTTTTTCTGGATCATGGAGGTAGCAGCCTGATGGCACAAGATAGTCACAGACACGCCGCAATCTATGCGCTTCACGATAACGTCGCATACATCAGAGGTGATGAGAACGGCGTCAAGGCATATGACGCGAGCGATCAGGAGGTTGCCTACGACAGCGCCGCCGTCGAGACAAAAGCATCTCAGGTTGAGGCTGATGAAAACTTGGCTGCGCTTCGCGTTGAGCGAAACAAGAGGCTGGTCGAGACAGACTACTGGGATGCGTCAGACACGCCTGCGATGTCTCAAGCTCAGATCGACTACCGGCAGGCTTTGCGCGATATCACTACCAGTGCTACCAGCCTTGATGATGTAACTTGGCCTACCAAGCCATGAGCAAGCCCACCGTCACCTCAGTCAAGGCCGAGCTGGACACACATGAGGCCGTGTGCGCTGAACGCTGGAAAGAAACAATCCTGCGTATCAAGCGCATTGAACACATTATGATCGGCACTGCTGGCACAACAATCCTGTTACTTGTAGGAATTATTGTTAATGGATGATCCATGTGTTCTTGCTGTTTGTGTATGTAGGTGTTGGTGAGGATAAGCGGCTTACTAGCAATGATATGTATTTCCGCAGTGTTGATGACTGCGTGTACTTTGCACAGCGACTGCACAAGCAAGGCCACAACATCACTGCTTATTGTCTGCCAAAGCTGGTAGATAAAGATGTGAGGACTTACTGATGCTTGCTGAACTTGCAGCAGCTAATGCCGCCTTTGCAGTTATCAAGCAAGCTGTATCCAACGGTAAAGAGATAGCCGCTGCCGGCAACGCAATCGCAGAGTTTGTGGGTGCCAAAGAGAAGCTGCAAGCCAAAGCCGCCAAGAAAGGCAACGGCTCGGATTTGGAAGAGTTTATGGCTCTGGAACAGATCCGTCAGAAAGAAGACGAACTCAAGCAAATGATGATCATCTTGGGCCGTCCTGGTCTTTGGCACGATTGGCAAAAGTTTCAAGCCAAGGCCAGAGTGGCTAGGCGTGAGGCTGAGATTGCTGCTGCGCATCGACGTAAGAAGATCGTTGAAGGCACCATCATTACTGTGTTTATCTTACTCATCCTTGCAATACTTGGGGCCATCGTGGCTCTGATCCTGCACCATCAAGGGAGGTTGTGATGGAAGTAACGATGGAACGCTTTCTGGCGTGGAAGATCCTGCCACGCTTCATGATGTTTATCATGACGTTCATGTATATCCGCGTTATCGAATGGTTTATTTCGTTGCCGCCTGACGCTATGACTTCACAGGCCACCGCGCTAACAGCAACCGTCACCGGCGCAATGACCGGCGCTTTCGCTGTCTGGCTGGGATCTGAGAAGTGAACACGGTCTGGGTGGTCATACTGGTGACTGCCGTGTCGCCGTTTCAGTACACGGTTTCGCCTTTGATCGACGCTGATACGCTTGAGAAATGCCACTCCAAGGCCGTAAAGATTGAGCATGATATCTTGCGTCAGGACAACCAAGAGATGATGTGCATAAGGGTGGATTACGAATGATACAAGCATTGATACCCGCCATTGCTGACCTTGCCGGCGGCTGGCTTAAGGGCAAGGCAGAAGAGAAAGCAGCGCAGTCTAGGGTCAAGGTTGCCAAGGCAGAGGCCGAGGCAGAGGTGATGAAGGTCGCCGCCACGCATGAGGCTGGCTGGGAAAAGATCATGGCCGAGGCCAGCAAGGATAGCTGGAAAGACGAAGCCTGGACAATTTTATTCATAGTTATCATAGGCATGTGCTTCATCCCGCCCATGCAGCCGTATGTTGATCAGGGCTTTGCGGTGCTAGAGTCCACCCCTGATTGGTTCCAATGGGCAATGTATGCTAGTATTGCTGCATCATTCGGTCTGAGAGGCATCAAGAGGCTGAAGAAATGAAGCGCAAGTTCAAGTCTGTTCCCAAGACCAAGGGCGGTGTCCCTAAGAAGTATGTGCGCGGTGCCAAGAACCCCAAGAAACGTGAGGCAGAGATCAAGCGCACGCGCCGCCTGTACAAGCAGGGCAAGCTGACGCCAGCCATGATGAACAGGATTAGCAAGCAGAGGAGCCGAGGATGAGCAAGAAAGCTGTCATCGACAAGTACGCCAAGTCGTCTGGTATCTCTCGCGCAACTCTCGGCAAGGTGTATTCCAGAGGGTTGGGTGCATACTATTCCGCTGGTAGTAGACCCAAGGTTTCTGCGCATCAATGGGCTGCTGGCAGGGTGCGCAGTTTTGCTACCGGCAAGGGTGGCGCACGCAAAGCTGACGCTGACTTGATCCGCAAGAAGAAGAAGCCTACAGCCAAAAAAGCAGCCAAGAAGAGGAGTAGGGCATGATTGGCAAGCGGCAAAAAGCCAAGATTAAAAAGGTGGCTAAGAAGCTGCGCGGTGCCTCAAAGGCACATGCCGGTCAGGCCAAGACGCTTGAGTCCATGATACGCAAGAGTAACGGAAAGAAGAAGCGCAGGGCATGAACAAGGATAAGCTACGCGAAGAGCTTGCTGACGACGAGGGATGCAAGCTAGAGATCTACCTTGATCACCTTGGTCTACCTACGTTTGGGATAGGCCATCTCGTGCGTGAAGATGATCCAGAACACGGTCAGGCTGTCGGCACGCCTGTCTCTGATGAGCGTGTGCGTCAGGTGTTTGCTCTCGACATTGCTGTCACGCTGGAAGACTGCAAGCGCCTCTATGCAGATTTTGATGATTTGCCAGAAGAAGCGCAGCTAGTCATTGCCAATATGTGCTTCAACCTCGGCTACCCGCGCCTCTCTAAATTTAAGGGCATGAAGGCCGGCGTCGATGCACGCGATTGGCAGCGTGCGGCAGACGAGATGGTAGACAGCCGCTGGCATGATCAGGTTCCCAACAGGGCCAAGAGGCTCGTCAAACGCATGAGGGCTTTGTCGGATGCCTAAGACACCGGCATGGCAGCGCAAGGAAGGCAAGAACCCTCGTGGCGGATTGAACCGCAAGGGCAGGGCTTCTGCTAGGCGTCAGGGTATGAACTTGAAGGCTCCGGTCAAAAAAGGTGATAACCCACGAAGAGCCAGTTTTCTCGCCAGAATGGGGAATATGCGTGGGAAGGAACGAGATGCGAAGGGCAAACCTACTAGGCTCCTACTTTCACTCCGCGCATGGGGTGCAAGCAGCAAGGCTGACGCAAGGAAGAAGGCAGCAGCTATATCCAAACGCAACAAAGCCAAGAAGGGGAAGAAATAATGCCAGGAAAAATGAAGAAGGCCGCGAAGAAGAATGGCAACGGTATGCTGACGGCCAAGCAGAAGACACTGCCGCCAGCACTTAAAAAGAAGATCATAGCGTCTAAGAAAAGGAGATCATGATGCCAATGGGTAAAGGTACTTACGGCTCAACCAGAGGCCGTCCACCAAAGTCTGCCAAAATGAAGAAACAAGCAGCGACAGCTATTGCGATGAAGAAGGCAAAGAAAAAGCCTAAGAAGCGCATGGCCTAAAAAAAAGGGGGGCATAACCCCCCTAGTTTCTCCCCCCTGTGTAGCAATCCCAACAGATATCCTCGCCTGTTGCAAGAGACACCCACTCATTCTGGGTATAATCACAGACCTTCTGACACCTCGCGCAATGAAATGGCCGACTGACCCGCACAGTCTTTTGCTGCTTTCTCTTCTTCACGCTTCATCTCCAATCCGGCATTGAGGCAACGCAGGGCAAGATCCAGCATCTGCGTTGCATTCATTTGTTTGGTGTGACAAACACCGTCAAGGCTCACGACCACCCCATCATTTCTTGGTATGATCAAGAAGTTCGGCTCCACCATCTGTGATCCTTTCGATTTCACGCATCGTGATGTACCAGCGGCCCCCTAAACGCTTGCCTTTGATAATGCCCCTGTGGAGCATCGTGCGCAGCATGTTCACCTGAGACTTACTATCGGTGCCAAACAGCACCAAAGACGCCTCACGAGGGCTTAGAAGCGCCTTAGAAGGGGATGTCTGGGTCATCGTCCTCTGCCTTTGGTTGTGGAGCGGAATATTTGTGGCTAATCGCGTTGCCGATAGGCTTCATGGCTGGCTGCGATATGCCGTCAGAGATACTGTCCTCACCCTCGTATTCGGTAACTCGTGAGATACGAATAGAGATAGTGCCGTCCTCGTTGGGGAACAGGCTGACCTGGTGGCGCTGGCCTTCTCGGAAGGTAAGATCCGCAGGAGTTTTTTGCTCCGCTGAATAAGGTTGCCAGTTGCCGTTGCTATACTGTGCCTTGCTCTTCCCCTCAGTGTTGGGGAACAGCTTGATGTAAGTGATTGTCTCATAGCGTCTAGCCATCCGATTTAAGCTCCTTCATGCGTGCTTGGCATTTTGCTTTGATGTCTTGGAAGATCTCAGGAAACTCTTTGTTCGCAATGTCCATCCACTTCTTTGTGAACTCTGCGTTCATCCAGTCTGTGATCTGCTTCATGTCAAACTGCGGCAGGTAATCACCAGCTTGCTGCTGCAATTCAAGCAGACTGCTCGGTGGCTCCTTTGCCGGCGGTAGGCTGGCGATAGCTTCTTCCTTTCTCCCTACGCCATCCATCTCGTTTGCTGACGCATACTCGCCGCCAGCTAGGCCCAGCGATGCCAAGGCGCGGCCAATGGCAGATGTCTCACAGTTCTCCAACGCGCTAGTCTTGTTGACGTTGCCCTGCCCCCTGATCTCTTCTGCCATGCCGGCACCAATCACAGCGCCGTCCATGTTCATGATCTTGGCTTTGACCACGACACGCTGGCCGTCATCTACCAAGATATGTGTGTCCACCCCAAAGTCGGTGCCGTGCATCTTGCGGAACGCCTCCATTCGATGCACCACCTGGGTGTACTTCTTGCCGCCGCGCTGGGTAACGCCATGACTAGCGTTCAACTCAGCGACAAGAGCCATCGTTTCTTTCAAGTCAGTCACTCGTGCCTCCTTGGGAAACTCCTAGCTTATCAGAGATTAAATGGACAAACAGTGCCAAACTCCTCTCCATGTCAGCTATCTTTTCGTTGTTGCGATCAACGGTGCGTTGCAGGTGATCGACGCGCTGGCAAAGGTCGTTGACTTGCTCTTGCAGTTCTGCGCCATGATCTATCCGGTCATTGATAGCACACTCTTGTTCATGGATTTTGACGAACGCTTTGTTAATGCCTTCTTGCAAATCAAGCGGTGTGAAATGTCCCTGATCGTGTTCATACGCCATTGTAAAACTCCTTGTGCCACATGACCATCTGACCACGGCCTGATGCACCCTTTCTCTTGGTGCCATCAGTGATGATAATGCCCTTTTCTTTTAGGGCTTTGAAACGCGGCGTCACTGAGTTATATCGGTGATGCGGCAGGGCATTGCAGACTTGATCAGCAATCGCACCTGCTGCACCAAACTCCCAGATTGCATCGGCTACTACGCTTTCCATCGCTGTCGCGTCGATGCTTTCTGCGGCGTCGTGGCTGGTAGCAGGGTCATCCCTGCGCACCAGCTTGTAGGCCGGTGTATGTTCCATCACTGCTTACCCTCCATCTGTTTCCTACGTCTCTTGGACTCGATTTCGACGTTATGGCTGTACTGTTTGATAAACGCTTCAGTCACACGGTCTGATGCACTTTTAACGCGGTACTTGTTTTGATAAATGTCGAGCACTTTCGCGTACAGAATCATATCATCTGCTAGGCTTCTTAAAGCCTGTGTATCGTCTCGTTCAACAAAGTCCTCCACTTCGCTTCGCTCTGTCGCGACTTGAAATGCAAGTGAGTTAATAATCTTTTTTAACTCATCCTCTGTGAACGTGATGCTTACTTTCGCCTTGGGGCGACCTACTTTATTAGCCATTAGAACCTCCATAACTGGTTGGCTACGTCTACGATTGATGGGCCATGACGCCTTGCGATCTCATTGAAGTCTGGCTGCACGAGGCCAGCCAGGTTGCGCCATGATCCGTTTGCGGCTTTTAGCAGGTTTTGCTTGATCTGCCATGACCGCACTACATCAGCATATGCCCGATCCAAAGCCTCTGGCTTGAGCAAGTCACAGTTGTCCTCGTCCGCTATGTAATAGCCAGACGCAGAGACAAACAGCAGTGACGGTGGCTCACCAGTTGCTTTGCGATAGACAGATTGCTGCATTTGTTGCTGCGCTGTCGGCGTGATGCCCTCGACCTTGGGTACGCGCCAAGATCGGGTGCCGTCCTTTTTGGGGGGGTTGCGCAGAGGTGGCTTGCATTTCAGATCAGTCTGTTTGCCACCACCAGAATAGTCTTGATAGAGCATGATCGGCACATCAATCTTTGGCTCGTTGTGCCAGCGTTGGTACTCGCCTTCAATCATGTTGGCGTGTTTGAACGCCTCACGCACGCCTTCAACAGCGTGCAGTATCATATCGGGAATGTAGTCTTTGAACGCCTCAAACTCCTCGGCGTCTTTGCCGCCGTCCCATTGACGCGGCTGATAGCTGTTGTACCGCTCCATCGTCTGTGCAATGGCTTTGGCCTGATCCATGCCATCTTGCTGACCGACCATCGGCTGATACTTGTCCAGCCCGAGGATAAGATTGGCACCATCCTGCACCACGATCCCGCACCACGGCCTCGCTGCCATCGGCAGCTTCACACCCAAATGTCGGGTGTAGAGTTTCAGAACAAACTCCCAAGGCTCCTGTGTGCCGCCTGACGCACTGTCGTGAGTGGCTTTGAACTCTTCCCGATAGGCTGGTGTTTCGTGTGCCATAAAATGCTTTCCTGTGCTTTTGATGCCTTACTGAACCCTCTATCGCATACTGATTGACCTGCTGTCAACAGTGTAGTAGAAAAAAATATGACCTTATCTGAGTATCTAAAAACCAAGAAGATTAGTCAGGCCAAGTTTGCACGGCGCTGCAACTTGTCTCGTGCTGCCATCTGCCGACTTGTAGATGGCAACCGTTATCCATCGGCAGAAACGATGCGCCGGATCTTTCTCGCCACAGAAGGGCAGGTTAAACCCAATGACTTCTTCAACGAAAAAATGTCAAGACTGTGATGGCTCTGGCTGGGTGCGTGTAGCATCTAGCTGGGATGAGGGTGACGTAGTGCCAGAGATTTGCTGGGTATGTGACGGCACTGGCGACTATCAAGAGTCTGAACCTTTCTCTGACGCTGATATAGACCGCCAGGGTGCGTTACAATAAAGGAGCTACAGATGGCACGACAGATTGCTTACTATTGTTGCGATGCTTGTGACACCACATGGAATACAGGCTGGGCTGAAGACTATGCGGTTGAAGATATGCGTGACTACTGCGCAGTGTGTCAGGTGTCGCCTGATTGCGTGGAACCGAGCATATCGACGCCAATCTATGTCACAAGGCCACGCAAAGAAGAGCATCAAAACAAATGAGCAAGATGCAGCGTAACAAGGGCAGTGCTTTCGAGCGTTGGTGCTGCAATGAAATCAAAGACCACCTCGGTTATGAGAACGTGCGGCGCAACCTCTCTCAATATCAGCACAAGGGCGGTGCCGATATCCTGATCCCTTACTGGTCAATAGAATGTAAACGGTATGCCACAGGGCCACATGGCGGGGCTGACGCATGGTGGCATCAAGCTGTTAACGCTGCCGGTGATTTGCACCCTCTCTTAATCTATAAGTACGACCGCCACGATCCGGTGTGCAAGCTATACCTGCGCCATGTAAACCCTGAGTTTACCGGCACCGATGCAACGGTTCTCGTTTCTCTGCCGACATGGTTTTACATAGCACGCGAGGCTATCCCCTTCTGAGGGGCTTGCGCGTCAACACGATCCATGATATTTCAGGAAATATCTTCTTAGCATTGCTGCGCAGCATCCGGCGCATCGCCTAGCAAGCGGGGCAATGCAGCATGCTTTCCCTTTTATATATATAAAAAAAGGCATGGCTTAGTGCATTGCATAGCATGCTTTGCCGCGCGGCATTGCTAGAGACGTTGCCAAGCTGTGCGTGTCTGGCCTAGCGGTTTCTTTCTCTGCACCTCTTTGCGAATGATCTTGCCGTCGATCTCTCGCTTAGTCTTAGCTTGGTATGGCTCTTCCCTGTATGACCAGTCAATTTCGTATCGTGCCATGTTGTCAAAGTCACGATCCAGAATGTTGACCCAATCCATCCACCTAACGTGATAGCTATTCATCCTCTGATCCTTTCTCTGCATTGCCTAGCTGCTGCGCTAGGAACATCACACAGGCATCATGTATGAAGCATAGCCTGTCCATCTCTTGCTGGTCGATGCTGCCTAGCTCCCTCTCTGCTAGTAGATGGCCCAGCTTTAGCTCCAGGCCATCCATAAGATAATAGAACATGTCAGGCCGGTGCTGATCCATCGTCCTGCCCCCTCTGGCATGCTATCAGCAAGGCCACAGGCTGCGGCACCTTGCGCTTGCCTGTTTCGTAGTACCAGATGGCTTGCTCACTCACTCCNATGCGCTGTGCCATTGCTTTGATGGTCAGCCCTAGCCTCTGCCTTTCGGCTTTGAATTGTCCCGCTGTCATGTTATACCTTTCTGGCTAGTGAAGGCCGGGGGTTTGCTGATCCTTTCCCCCGGCCTTTTATATGCCGGTGTGGGTTTCCAAGTAGGCCGAGCTATTTCGTTCCAATGCCCAGCGCAAAGCAAACGCCCATCCTCTTTAACGACGGCAGGACGTTTGCAAACATCGCATTTCTCTGTCATATGCTGCACGCTTTGCGCATCTCTGGCAGTTCGTCCAGAATGAAATCTAAACACATGGCGTAAACCTTTTCATGCTCTTGCATGTCCTCGTCTGAGACCATCCCGCAACTGTGGTCGCTCTGGTATCCCTCAAGGTAAACGTCAAGCGCATCAAGGATGTGGCTTGTGATTGTGTAGCTTTTCATTTCTCTTCCCTCTCATCTTTCAGATGATGTGGCAAGCTATGCCCTGATACTGGCAATAACCAAAGATTTGATAGAGTTGATCCGGCATTTCCCAATCGTCGGCAATCTGCACGTTGATGCCCTCTTTCTCTATGTTTAGCCACACAACGTAATCCTTGCCGATTGCCCATGCCGCGCCTTCTTCTGACACTGCTGTAGCCTCGCCCAACACTTTGCCAATGTAGCTACAGGCAAAGGTATATTTTGCTAGATGTTTCGCGTTCATTTCTCTTCCTCCTCTTCAAAGTCCTCGCGCGGCATCCATCCGGTTTCCGCATCGCACTTGTTGCACCAGACCTCGCAATCGGGGTCGCCGTGCCATTCTCGGCTCCAAACCTGATAGAACATGTTGATATGGATGTGATCCGATCCGCATGTGTGGCAGACCACATCATCCTCAAAGCTAAACTGTGACATCTTCTGATCCTTTCTCTGTCAGCACCAGTGGTCGGTGCCTGTTGTGATGGGGCCGATCCCCGCGCTGTGCGTTGTGTCGCGTTCCAGTANCTCGNCATAGCGTTGCCGNGCCTCTGTCTCGNTCTCGCACACTTCCCAATGGTCATAAAGATAGACACCCTCTGCCCATTGCTGGCACGGCTCACCAGTGCCGCGCCGTTCTGTATAGAAGACAACCCACATGACTAGCGCCACAACGTCGGGTCGGGGAAGATCAGCACCATAACGACGACGACAAGCGCCATGGCGATGAAAAACAACAGGGTGTTGAATATTTCGCGCACCCATAGCCAAAACTCGTTGCTCATTTCCTTGTCTCCCAAACTGTGCGGCCAGCGTTCAATCGCTCCATAGTGCGCAAAGCCTCTAGATATTGTTGCGCGTCTTTCAGGTTGTCGAAATCGTAGCTTGTCGAGCGGTTACCCCTTGGGCCGTCGCTAACCTGAAACTCTATTGTTCCGTCGGGCATTTCTGCCCTAATGATGCCCCATGCGTTCATTGTTCCTGATCCTTTCTTAGTGGGTGATAAATACGACAGGCTTAGAAGCTTGCCAGCACAGGCCACAAGCGCCGCAATCTGGCGCTAATGTCTCTTCATCTTTCTTTGCAAGCTTGCCGGTGGCTTTGCTGATCTGTGTCGGGCATTTAAAAGCTTTTTTCTCTGCCACCAGATCGGCAGACCTAGCGTCGTCATATGACAGCGCCGCAAACTCTTGGCTGTAACTGCCAGAGAAACGCACGGCAAAGCGTATGCCGCATTCATTGCGCAGAGTAAGCAAAGCCTGTCCTATGGCACGCTCTTGGCTGTCCGTCGCGTCGGGTTGGTTGGCCGTGTATCCGTACACATGCAGCGCCGGAAACATGCCAAGCCATTTTGCCCACTGCGCGACGTATGCGACGGAAAAGAAATCGCCCAACACATGCAAACGCACAAGAAAGCCATTGGGGTGTTTTGCTTGATAGAAAGCTAAATCATCCTCTATCTGTGCCACCAATGCATCGTCTGCCGCATAGCGTGTTGCGTTCATCATATTGTTTCCGTAGCAATCACCCCAATGGATGCAAGAGCGGGGACATGTCGCGCGTTCTTCCAATGTGACGGTAAAGATCGGGAACCCTGCCAGCTTTCCCTTGGTAACGCGCTTGCCAAGCTTGATGTTGGTGCTTTTCTTAACAACCCTTTCGCTTGCCGCCATACCATCGGCNACNCTCTTNGCGCGTAGGTNGTGATANACACTGCGGCCAGCAAGCACGGCCATTTCAGTTTTGGTTAATTGTTTCATAGCGTTTGATCCTTTGTTGCTAGTGTTGGGCATTCACCCCTTCATTGCATACGCGATGCAATCAAGGGGTGGCAGGGTTGCCCCTGCCGCCGGTGTTGTTAAGCTTCCAGCATGTCTGCAATGATGGCGCGATGATTCGCTGTGCTTGTGCAGTTAATTTCTGCCGCCTGTTGCGCCATGTTGCGAATGGCAGTGATGACGCCGTGTTTTTCAATATCGTGATTAAGAACGACAACAAAGCGAAACGGCACAGAACGCACTGAAAAAACAGTGCAGTGTTGTTTAATGCTAACGTGTACTTTTTCCATTGTCCCTGATCCTTTCTATGTACGCGCCATGCGCAAAACAGACTGCAATTGATACAGTTTGCGCGTTTCCGGTGGTTGTTGTTGCATCCGCAACTGGTGCGCGTCGGCTAGGCAGTCGCGCTGGCGCTTGCTACCCTCGGCGCAGTAATATTCGGCGGTTGTTTCAAGATGAACGATTGCTTTGATTGCTTCATTGCGTGTCATGGTTTGATCCTTTCTCTATTTCCAAAAGCGCGTGCCGTAGGTAGCAAAGCACAGAATAAAGCCGACCATGCTAACAATAGACAGCACGATTGACGTTTGCGTTAGCCAGTTATCACCGGCCACATGCAAGGCATAGATGCCAAGCACAAGCCAGAAGAGCGACATAAAAAGGGAAGATGCCATCATCACACCGCAATCAAAATTGGCATGGCGTGAATGGAAGGCGTCGAGATCGTGACGTTTCATTGGTTCTGATCCTTTCCTATAGATCGAAGTATTCGCCGCTGGCGGTATCAAGATAAATGCCAGTATCGGGACACAATGGACGGAACGTGCAATTCCAACCGGTGATNNTNANCATNTCTTGNTCATCATGGCAGAAACCGGAAACCATGCCGTCNAGATCGGCATCGGGTGCGACCGATACCAGAAGATCGTCGNNNGGTGTTTCGACATGGAAGAGACGCCAGCCAGCGCGGGTGCAACATGCATCAGAAAACATTTTCATGGTGTTTGATCCTTTGTTATTGCTAGT
>FUFK010896264.1_pt2 | contig 17426 bp, 24 predicted proteins | sample 1021851 | NCBI WGS metagenome assembly FUFK01 (sample SAMEA51879418, study PRJEB19060) | metagenome | reverse complement strand
ATATGTTCACTTGTACCCAACTGAGACTCAGTCTCAATAAATAGTCGAATTTGCCTGTACGGGCCTAGAATAAGTTACAGGTACTAGGAGTCCAAGACGAAATCGGAGGCCGTGTAGGGGATGTGAGAGGCCTTTATGAAGAAATGAGATTCAGTCTCATTCGTTGATTATCAACGACTTACGTAATATTTTGACGTGTACTGATACTGTTTGAGTTACACATTTTACTTTATTAATTACAATTTGGTGCTTGGATTATAGGTTATAATATGCAATACTATGTCCATTCTTAAATTATTAACCTAAAATTACTACAATGAATACTACAAAAAAACACACATCACTAGCCTTCTTTAATGACAATACCAAGAAGGCTTTTAGAAGCTTACTAACACAACTCAAACTAAGTGACCTTACCGTATACAGGGTAAAGGATAGTGAGGGAGATAGATTAAATGTTACAAACGATACAGATGTATTAGACATTATGGATCATTGCTTTGCTACCGAAGCCTATCGTATATATGTTAAATACAATGGCACTTATGCAGTTATCTGTGGACATCTAGACGGCTCTGTAGAATCTATGTTTGCTGATTGGGGCTTTCCTAGTCATGGCAGTCCTACTAAATACAAAGAGATAGAACAAAAGATAGAAACAACTTGTGACTACTTCAATGACATCAACCAAGACCTAGACCTTAGCTAAACTTTAACCAACCAAAATTACTACAATGAAAAAATACACATCAATAAAACAACTCGTAGAAAGATTCCTACTGAGTGATTCCGAACACCCAAGGCCTAAAATAAACAAAGCCACAGGGGTAAGAGGAGGCTGGAAAAACCTAGCCATTACTGAGACTAAAGTAAACGGCAAAGTGACCAAAGTAGACAACAACTTTGACGAGTACACTCGTTTAAGAAACTACTTTGAACTACCTCGTCACAATCATTACCCATCTAAAATCAGCATCACTTTCAATGACACTTGGTGCATTGATGTTAAGTACGAGGACGGCTACTTTTGGGTAACATACGTGTACTGCCACTATGACTTAATGGTAGGCTATGGTAAGTACGGCAACCAATTCATACAAGACTTCAGATCGTGGGAATACGGAATATTTGAACACAATACAATGCTCGATATTGAGACTCAATCGTACAACGACATAGAGTTCGAGAAAGTCGAAGCAAATATGTACAGGCATCCACAATTAAGAAAATAAACTTTAACCTACCAAAATTACTACAATGAAAATTCAATTACCAATCATTGACATCAAATCCGATGACTACGAGTATGCAATCTCAGCACTAATGAGATGGCACGGAATGCCTAGAGCAGGGGCAAAAGCATACTTAATCAAGATTATGGCAGATGAAGCCAAGATATCTGTGAGGAATATCGTATCTGAATACAAACAAACCATTGATTACGACAATGGACAAAAACATCTTTCAGATATTAACCAACTATAACACTTTACAAACTCGGACTACTCGGTTCTAATCCGAGAGTCCACAACCAAAATTACTACTATGAGAATATATCTAATTGACGACAGACAAGTCGACTACCAAGAATGCACACAACATCCACACAAATGGACTGACGAACAGTTCAAGGACTTTGCCGAACAAGAAGGCACAGTGTACTCAATCGAAGGATTCCAAAATCAATGGCACTTTGGAGAACTGTTTGAGAAAGATCTAGAACAACATTTTATCAGAATACTATAACCAAAATTACTATGGAAACAAAAACACAAAAAGAACTATTCATTGAAGCAGTTTTCGAGATGGCTTTCGGAGACAATGCAATCAATCGAGGTTTCACTTACTCAGAGGTGTTATCTGTACTGAAGAAAGATAGTGAAACAATAAGTAAAATTCACCAATTATTAGACGAAAGAATATAATGAAAGAATAAATTATGAGAACAACGTTTACTGTAACCGAAACCTATACCGTTAAGGCAACTACCATTGACCAAGCTAGGGAGATGGTAGAAGCCAATGACTTTGATGTTGACTCCGATGTTTCAACACCTAAGATAACAATTGAACCCAATATATAACTAAATTACTATGACTAAAATATATACAGTTGAGTGGCAAACAACCACCACACACAAAGCAACCATAGAAGCTGAATCAGATGGTGAGATATACAGAAACTTTGGTTTCTTGAATCACGATGATGAAACCATAACCGATGAAGAGTACATCGATGGTTCTTATAAGATATTAAAAACAACTTAAATTACTATGGACGACATATACACAACACAATCAATACAATCACTCAACGAGTGGTATGACGAGCTTGACAGAGCTTTTGAAGAAGAGAACAAAGATTGGCTAGAGGAGTTCTACCGTACAGAGGTACAGTCCGAAGGCAGAATACACATTAACACAACTAAATACTACAATGGATAAAATAATAGACTACGAAATGGGAATGCTTGATGAAGTACAATGCTTAGAACTCTTTGCAATGCTTATCAAGACAGGCCAAGTGTGGCAACTACAAGGCCACTATCAACGGACTGCAAAAGAACTCATAGACATGGGGGTACTGACTGCAGATGGAGAAGCAGGGATACTCTTACGAAATTAGGGGTTGACATTACAAAAATAACAATTAAGACAAGACACATGACTACTACTAAACAACATTTAGAAACAGTAACAGAGGTTGAACTTGACCTAGAACATTATACAATAATAGCAGAAGTACTTATAGAGTACGATCTTGTAGACTGTGCTGAAGAACATCCTTACGGAAACGGCACGGCTACCGAGTTCTACACCGAGATAGATATAGAATCAGTGGAGATACAAAAGTGGTATCGAGACTTCGGAGATGACAAGCTAGGGGTATGGATACCCGAGCATCTAGCTGAGTACAACGGAGAGACAGGACTAGACAGAGAAGACATAAAGAAAATTAAAAGGTTAGCTACTGACAGTCTAGAGTGTTCCATTTTATGATAGTAATAAATACAGAAAACGAAAAACTATTACTGCTTGAAGCAGTAGANAATCATCTCAAAAGAATAAGGGATGACATACAGGTCTGTGCCGAGAACCTAGTTCTTGATAAACAGAATAACGGAGAAGAGTATTGGAGAGAGAAGATGGAAGTACTAATCCACGATCAATCTGCAACTACAATTCTATTAGATAGAATCAATAAAAGTGAAATCAAGATACCGGACTTCGTAGAGGAGGGTGATCTATAGTATGGCACACTTCTACAAGTACGGTAAAAGTAAGACGTTGTTTCAGGAGGATGTTACCACACCTGCACAAGCACGTAAGAAACAGGGAGTATATCCTTCTGTCACAACAGTCTTATCTGTAATTAAGGATCCATTTCTAGATGGAATCTATAAGCCACGTAAGATCACGGAACTGTCAAGAGAGTATCCGAACATGGATTGGAGGGACGTTGCAGATTTAGTCTACGGACTACGTAAACATCCGACATCAGGTGAACTTATACCAAGCTCAGAGTTTGGTACTTCAGTCCACAAAAGGATAGAAGACTACGTGTTGTTTGATCTACAGTATCCGTTCGGCACCACNAATGACGAGATGGATCGTAGCATATGGGACGATTGGGCCAAGCCCTTCGTTGATTGGTACAAGGAACACAATGTTAAACCCATTGCAGCAGAGGCCGTGGTTGCCTGCTCAAAGGTAAAGACTGCAGGCTCAGTAGATTTCATTGGCCGTTGGAGTAACGGAGAAGGAAACTATTTCTTAGCTGACTACAAATGCAGAAGTTGCAAGGGTGGCAAGCCAAAGTTCTACGACAAGGACTGCTATCAGTTAGCAATAGAAAGTTTGTTCTTACAACAGGACAAAGGTATAACCTATCTGCCTGAATGCATATCCGTATGCATAGACACCGATAGCTGCAAGCACCACCATAAAAAGTGGACAAAAGCACAGGTACAACACGGCATAAAGATGGCTAAGCTCTGTTCTAAATTATATTGGGGAACACGGATGGTATGAGTGAAGTACCTAACATAAATCTAGACGGACTAGAGCATTGCATAGTTGGCAAAGAGTTGGAGACAGATAGTTTAGTCTACTCCTACGAAAAGATACTATTAAATTTCGTCCAAGACGGAATGACATACGATGAGGCCATCGAGTTTGTTGACTACAACATCATAGGCCTGAAACCAAACGGAAACTTTATCATTATCTACGATGATACACAAAAAATTTAATCAAGAACTACATAATAAATACGATGAAAATGCTAGAGAAGCTACAAAAAAATATATTAAAGCCAATGGACATAAAGCCATTGACAACCCTGACATCTACGGCCCTGACCTTATTGTCGAAGGCCTTTGTTACCTTGAGTGTGAAGTTAAAACAAATTGGCACCAAGATTATTATCCCTACAGGTACGTACGTATTCCATACCGTAAGAAAAAGTTTACTACTCTTGACCTACCTATCGTGTTTTATATTTGGAATAATAGGTATACTGCTGGACTACGTATCCGAGGCACATCGTTTTGTCTTGCAGAAGTTAAGGAGTACAAAAACTCCAAAGTCCCTGAAGGAGAATACTTCTTTTGGTTCGAGGCCAAGACTTTAGATTTAATAACTATCAATGGATAAATACGAAATAATATACAGGCACTTTGATATGCCACCTGAATATCGTGGGTACACAGTTAAGATTGCACACGACAAGAAGAAAGCTATCAGCTACCTGTGCCCTACTAAACCTACCAAGGAAGGGTACGGCACAACTAAGAAGGGTGCACGTATACAAATACTTGAAGTGAATAAAGTACCATGGGAAAAGGAATGAAACCAAAACACGGATACAATCAGAAGTTATACGATGAAAACTACGATGGTATTGATTGGTCCAAAACAAGAAAACAAAATGCTAACAACAAAGCTACTAACCAACGGATTAAAAAAGAAAAAAAATAAATCCAAAAAGAAAAAGAAATGAAAAAGGAAAATAATAAATCCGAACAAGCAATTAACTTTGCTTTGGACTCTCAAAAATATATTGAGGAATGTCAGAAGAAACACAGAAAAGTTTCTAACATTGAAGATGATACAAGTAAACCACTTGTAACAGCTCGAGATATATTTGGGGACTCAGTAACTTACATCAACCAATAAATAAATGAAGTATCTACAACAAAAAGATTTACCAAACTACCGACAACTAAACAAACCTGAAGTGTGTCCTATCCTCAGGGTAGACGAGGCCGATTGGGTACTCGATCATGACCACGACTCAGGCCGTGTCAGGCAAGTGATAAGTTCAGAGGGTAACGTACTTCTCGGTAGAATAGAGAGAGCATACAAACGTCTGTCCAAAAAGGGTAGACACCTGAAACTCAAATCAATTCTACTTAACATAGCTGACTACCTAGAACAGGGTAACAAACCTATCCTGCACCCTGAAGGTTTCCGTCAGTTATATAAAAGGTTCCAACGTAAAAGTAAGAACGAACAAAACAAAGTGTTGACACAGTCAGGTGCCGACATTAAAAGTGTAAACTCCTGTAAAAATAATCAGGACAGACTAAAACTATATAAACAAATCCTAAAACAATGAGTCTAAACATAAGACAAAAACTAACTGCTATTCAGCAGAACTTAAAAGCTCCTAAGGGGCAGACGAATAAGTTCGGCAACTACAGATATAGATCTGCCGAAGATATTCTTGAATCAGTCAAGCCATTGCTTGGTGAATACGAGTGTACTCTTATCATAGAAGATGAGATCATACACTTGGGTGACAGATACTACATCAAAGCCACTGCTATCATTGGAGATAACAACGGTGAGGATGCAGTCAAGGTAACAGCATTTGCACGTGAGTGTGAAGCTAAGAAAGGAATGGACGAAGCACAGATCACNGGCTCTGCTAGTAGCTATGCTCGTAAGTATGCATTGAATGGTCTCTTTGCTATTGATGATACCAAAGATCCTGATGCAACCAACACACACGGTAAGGCACCTGCACGTGCTAAGGCCGAACCTAAGAACGATGATTTTCTATAATTATTATGGCTAAAAAATACGACAGAACAAACACTTGGAATATATTCAAAGTGAAAGACGAGGACCGTAAGTCCGAGTCACACCCTAGCTATTCAGGGTACATCAATGTGAATGGCACCGAGTACAATCTATCAGGTTGGATTCGTGAAGCAAGAAACTCAGGGAGCAAATTCGTAGGTGGAAATGTTTCAGAGAAGCAAGATAAACCTTCTAACCCTGCAGCCTCAGAGGTGAAGCAGGATGAAGAGATACCGTTCTAATGAGTAAGTACGACAAAGATTGGTGGGAAGCATTTAGATATGCTGAGGTAGACATGATTCTTAATCTAACTAAGAGAAAGAATACTGACTACACAGGGGGAGGATCCAACGATAATCCCTTTGCCAACTTTGATTTGTCGGCCGACTTCGGAGTTGATCCTATCACAGGGGTCAACATCCGAATGGCTGATAAGTTTCAGAGAGCCAAGGCCTTATGTAAGGACGGCAAGCTAACACTAGATGAGGTTGGAGATACAGCTGATGATATATACCGTGACATCATCGGATATTCTTTAATCATTTTAGGAATGTTGGCTAGACAAAGAGATGACAGCTAGTGTATATTGATACTCTATGCTTAAAGATAAACAAATATTAACAGACGGTCTTGAGCTATCCCTAAAACTCTACGGAGAACTAGGGGAGCACAAGTTAGAAAACAATGCAGCCCAAAACTACAGATACTTAGGGCAAGCATTAAGATCCCTAAAACTACACTTCCAAAATTATGACACAAATTGTACCCAATGTTCCAGTAAACCTAGAAGCTGAAACCAAAACAATAGGATGCTGCCTATTTGATACTACAGGAGAGACATACCTTAAAGTAAAGCAAACCATTAACTCAAGTGACTTTTATTTATTTGCTAATCAGCAAGTATTTGCAGGACTTGATTACGTGTATGATAAGCACAACACTGTAGACGAATTGCTAATAGCAGAATACCTCAACGGATTGGGTACGTTAGAGGAAGTGGGGGGACACACAGGTCTGTTGAGCTACACCGAGAACATCGGGACAGCTCTTCAGGCCTGCCACTTTGCTGACGTAGTTAAAGAGAAGTCAAAGCTACGTCAAACTATCAGAGCTTGCCGTGTTGCTACGGAGAAAGCTAACGAACAAGCAATAGATGCAGATGACATAGTCATGGAGTTGGCTGATTTTGTATCCAGCACTGAGCCCAAGAGTAAGATACAACAGATCTCGGAGGCATCCGATGATTTACTCAATGACTTCGAATTAATGCTGAAGGGTGAGTACCAACAGAATGTGATACGTACATACATCCCACACCTAGATGAAAAGCTAGGGTCCGGAGGCATTGCACAGGGTGAAGTTTGTGTGCTTGCTGCCCCAACTTCTTGTGGTAAGTCAGCACTTGCACTTAACATAGCTCTCAGAGCAGCCGTTAACGACTCTGTACCTAGCCTAATATTCTCTTTGGAGATGCCACGTAAGCAACTAGTCAAGAGACTCGTGCAAGCCATCTCAGGGGCAAATTTGAGGCAAATACAGGAACGTGTGATAAAGCCTGATCAGATGCAGAAGGTACGGGATGCAGTCAAATCCGTTGAGGAGCTACCAATTTTTACAGAGCACTCGGTAAAATCTGCTAGTGATCTACTAACAAAGACCAAAGCTATGGTCAAGAAACACGGCATCAAGCTAGTAGTCATAGATTATTTACAGCTAGTACCTTGGAACAGCAGGCTATCTAAGAACGATGGGATTGCTGAGATCAGCCACAAGGTAAAGCAGCTTGCACTCGAAACAAACCTTGCAGTTGTGTTGCTGTGTCAGGTTAATAGAGAAGGTGCCAAGAGAGAGACAGGCATAGGCCTGTATGATTTGAAGGATTCCGGTGACATCGAGAACGATGCCGACATTGCTGTTCTTATGTACCCAAAAGATGGTGACATAGAAGGTGCAAAAAAGGTTGACAACGTTGGATGTTACACACAACTTGAATACATAGTAGCAAAGAACCGAGAGGGGGAACGAGGTGTCCGAGGACAGTTTCAGTTCCGTCACTTGTCGGGAAGATTTTATTAACTCATTGGTTGTTTGCCTATTAAGACGGCTTCGGTTGTAGTAAACCGTGGAGCCACCAGTGAGTTAGAATTTTTGTAGGTGACAAGGTGTTGCCTATAAAAGGGTAGTAGTTAATGGGTCCACACTCCTGAAAAGGGGTGTGGCTTATCTACCACCGAGATACTCAGAGTTTAACAACGGGAAGTTATCGTTCTCTGCTTCACGTTTCCAGGTTCTCTTGTATGCCTCATCACGTTCACCTGACAACAGATCCCAAAGTTCTTTGAAAGGTAATGTTCTCTTGATGGCATCGGCCTCGTCCCAAGGTTTTTGTCCAGTCATAACTTTGTATGCATCTGTAGATGCTTCTCCTACAACTAGCAGTGCTGGTGATAATAACGTTGTGAGATAAGCAGCAGGCCCCTCAAGTATTAATTTTTTCTGAGCATATATATTACCGTATCCCAATCGGGCTAAAGTATTAAGTACAGATAATGATAAATAAAATGGTTGTCCCTTCATAAAAGACATAAGCAATTCCCAAGGTACACCTATTGCCAAGAGAGCCAGTGCCATTCTTGTCATATTGTAAGTTCCTTTTGACATACGTTTTGGGTCTCCACTAATTATGTCATCAATGTATGCTTTACGATTTTTATTTAATCTCTGAATAGCAAAGTTATTTAACTGCCACATGAAGTTCAACATAGGGTATTTTATTTGCCAAGGTGGTCTGTTTGCTTCGGATAAAACTTGTATCTCAGACATCTTAGAAAATATATAATTAAACACAGGCATAGATTCTTTTGCCTCTAACCTCAGGTCCCGTATTAAATTTTGTCTATCTGCCTCTGACTTTAAAGGAAAGAATAATTCTATATCCTTCTCGAGTCTTTTGTATTCTTTACTATTTATAGGTTGCTTTGCTCTTTTCTGTGCCTGTAACAAATATGTTTGGGCAGCTGCACGTTTACCAAATGCATCCGTTGCACTGAATCCAGTAATAGTTAAGTTATGCATAAGCAATTCAGAGAGTTTACCTGCATCAAAGTTGAACTCGTTTTGATCTGCACCTGCTAGGATACCCATCTTCTTGAGGTCAATTTCATTGTTTGTTATCAATGCTCTCAATGTAGTTGTCGGACCTCCCTCATACAATGCAATCTCTAAGTCCAACAAGTTAGCATATGCTGTACTGAATTTACCGATGGTCATCATATATGCAAGGGATCGAGCTTGCTTAAATGGTAGCCACTCGACACCTTCGGCCTTACCTCTGTGTGCAAGTTTAGCTTTAATTAATTCAGGTAAACGTTCATTAAGTTCGTACGAACTGATCTTACCTGATTCGTATAACCTGAGAGCTTGTATACCGAACTCCCCTGTTAGTACACCGTTACCACTTTCATCCATCTTGTACTGACCATACACTTTAAGTGTCTCTATTGTATCAGTCATATTATCTATGTACTTTATTAAGGCTGCTGCAGGATGATCGTAGTACTGTGTTAACTCCTGTGGTATTACATCAATCAAACGTTGTTGTGCATTCTGTGGAATAGATACTCCGATAGGCTGTGTTCTTAACCCACCACGTAAGAACTGAGTTAATAGAGCAGCTCTCTCGTCTTCGTTCATTAGATCCGTTCCTGCCTTTTTTCTACGGTCATTTTCTTCGTCCACTAAAGTTTCAAAGGCACCCAAGTTACGTGGATCTATAGCTTGTCTTAATCCCTTGTAATTTTTTATGTAACGTGGGAAGTACTCATATCTAAATCCCTTTTGTATTTGAAGACGATCTATCTCTGCATTGAAGTCATTCATCATAGGACGTATCACTTCTACGAAATCATCATACAGACCGTATTTCTTAAGAAGCTCGTTACGTGCATTTACCATGTACTGACCGAAGGGACTATTTAATTCTTCCTTAGTTCGTGGATTGAAAGATATAAAGTGAGCCAATCTTGCTAGTTCAGCAGGATCCTTAACATCTTTTATGTATCTATCAATAAATCTTTTAGCTCTTTGTTTACGTTCATTTTGCTTAGTAAGTATATTAAAGTTTAGGTCAATCTCTAGCTGTCTAAATACAGGATGTATATCCTCAAGGTTTCTCATGTAAGGAACCATGTAATTATTAAATACCTTCTGTGCTGTATTCATTGGCTTGCTTTGTTTCCGTTCCGGAACTGCTGCATAGGCAGCTTCAACTATATTTTGATTTGAAACAGGTGCAGTTATATCTAAACTTTTGATTACGTCTACTGAATCTATAACCAACTGTGCTAGATTCATATCACCACGTACATCTTTGAGATTTAATTTATCCCCTAGGAACTTCTGTGATTGCTTAAATAGTTTAGTTACCTCATCCCAAGATGCACCACCCTCTACAAACATCTCGGGTGTTTCGTCAAATAATTGATGCTGGTAAGATACACGTAGGTATTCGGATCCGTACTTCTTGTATATATTTTGTAACTCTAAATCGTCTTTAGCTTCAGATAAGTTCGGGAGTGTAGAGTACACAGCTTGCAAAGTATTTCTTTGTTCTGTTGTCATTCTTTTACCCAGTGAAGTCATCAACTTAGACCACGGTACACCAATATCCCTTTCGTTAGGAAATAATTTTAAAGCAATCTCGTGGTGCACACCGTGCATCAACTCTTCTCTGATGGCTGCACGTACACCTTCACGGCTCCTGTCTATTAAGGTATATGGATTAAATGTAATGTACTTCCCACGTCTATTACTTGGGCTCCATGCTACATATATTGCTGGTGGCCCTGCAAGATTGTACTCTAGTTCTACTCCTATTGTTTTTGCTATAGGTGTAAACTCTGCAAGAACTGTATCCATGAGTTCTCCTGGATTCTTAAAGTGCTGACCTGTGACCTCTGTGTTTTGTACGGCATCTACTGCAGTTATGTAGTCATCAGTAACAGGTATATCTTTGAAGTTACTGTACTGCCTGTTGAACTCTCCATCAAAAGCAAAGAACACTACATCGGGTTTACCTCCGTTGAACTTTGCATATTGTTTTTGATCCCAATCCTTAGGTGCCTGCTTTGGATCAAACTTTAATTTAATGACAGGCTTGAATCCTAGTGGTACATACCTAGCTGGTAGCACTGTATCAAATGCATTAGCCCAACGTACACGGCCAGTGCCGATAGCTGCCATAATAGTATTTGTTACATCCTTAGGTGTAGTCTTACCTTTAGTAGCCGTGATGGTTCCAAGCTCTCCATCTTCAGAGATGGATGCTGTTACTGTTCCACCTTCATTAGATCTATAAAGTATTAGAGTGTGGTTTACGTAATCATCTTCTGATAACACATCAACAGAAGAGCCGAACGGATGTGTGTCCTTGTTTGATTTAGCAGCTGATACGAAATCAGATAGTTCTAAATCTACATTGCCTCTTCCAGCATCTGTATAGCCTCTTCTCGGGTCTGTGCTTTCCCTTCCTCGATAAGAGATCTGATCATAGTTTCTTCTAATTGAGAAACGAGATCTGAGGGCTGTGCTGATTTGTCCTGCTGCTTGGGACTCAAACGTTGCTGCTTGGCCACTCTCCTCACTGCTTCGTCTCCCACTTGGGAGATCAACTCCAAGAACTTCTCTAATTCCTTCTCTGGTGTATTCTGATTTTGACTCATTTGTACTTGCTCCTTTATATCCTAGTTTAGCAAACGTATCAAGAACATAGAACCAACGGAGTGCTTGTGCCGTTGCTTTTGTAATCTTCTGTCCTGTTCTCTCTTCATATACTATTTTAAATTGTTCTCCAACTCTTTGAAAGAAATCTCTTTCCTCTACAGTCTCGGGCAAATCCTTGGTTTCGTCAAGCATTCCTTTGAAATAACTACGAATAAATCGAGACTCCCATATATCAATGGTTGTGTAGTTCAGGTATCCAAGGTTGTTCATCACGTAGGATCCTACCTTTGGACCGAATACAAATACACGTGGGAACATAGTGTCCTGCCCTGTAGCTGTCTGTACTGTAACTTGTAGCTCACCTTTCTTAGGATCTGATTTGTACCCAAGATACTTGTTAAATCTCTTTAACTCGTTCCAGCTTACTGGTGTTGTCAGATAGTTTATGGTTTCTTCTACTGACATCTCCTGTAGTAATTTACCTACGGCCTTAACTGCACGTGCCTTGTTCGGAGAAGATGCACCATGTAGTACGTATTTACTTTTCTTATCATCGTACTTCATGCCCTTTTTCCCTTGGTATATAACCATATCATCGAAGTTACCGTTCTTCTTGTACGATTGAAATGCACGTAGTGAATCAATGGCATTACCCTTGAGTTTTGTATTAGCACTCATTAACCCATCTATCAATGCATATAACTTCTCGTCTCCCGGATACATATCGAATGTATCATTCAGGTAAGAGTTAGTTAAGATTGTATCCTCCTCGTAGAATGAAGCCAGGTGTGGGTTGTTTGCCAAGAACTCTCCTGTATCTTCAACCATCTGCTCTGCAACTCTCCTGATATTTTTGTTGTTTGCTTTAAGTAAGTTACCTGTTATTCTTAGTTGACGTAAATAAAAGTCATAGAATGCTGCAGTATCCTTAGCAAAAGCCTGACCAAGTTTTGCTTGTTGTCTAACTCTCTCTATAGATACGGGCCCGGACTTACGTGGGCTAAATGTACCGGCACTCTCATCATCAAAGTCTGGATCAAAGGGTATAATGTTTCTAGAAACGAAACCACCTTCATTAAGTTTACTGTATTGGTCCTTGTTTAATTTACGTACTTCGTACTTTGCTGTCTGTCTCAGCCTACTGTAATCATCTAAATTAAAGTTTTGTCTATCTGTGGCTTTAGTCTCTGCAATCTTTGGGTCATTAAATTTTATGTATGCAGCCTTTGCTTGCTCGGCACTTCTAGCAACTACGTACTTAGTAATAGGTTGAGAGTACTTATAGGGTTTAGCTAAATACCCTCGTCCACCAGGAACAGAGGTTGTGATACTGGTTTTGATTTCGTATATATCTTTTCCTGCTGTTGCTGGATCTCCCACTGTAATCCTATCGTACAGTGGGTGCTCCTTGCCACGTACACTTATCTTGCCTATCTTTTTTCCAAAAGTAAGTTTACCTCTGGATAGTGGTCTGCCTTGTACGTATTTCTGTTTAGGATCATTCTCTAACTTAACTGGATTATTTATTTGATAATCCATTGTGTAGAAATGGTCCTTTTGCTGAACCGAAACTATGGTATTTGTATCTATATTAGATGGGTTATCTACCCATTTCCAACCTGCACCTTTTCTAAATAAATTAGTACGAACTAATGTACCACCGTATTCTTTAACTGCTTCTCGTGATTTTAAATCCAAGTCAGATATTTCTCTATCCTCTGTAATAAGAATTGGTTTACCATCAATGACAGAAACAGATCCACCTGCAAAAGTTAAGTCCGTTAAATCTCTACCCTTGTTAGGTCCAGAGATCTCAATGAATCTACCTTCACTGTATTTTTGTACACCTAGTGATTGTAAGAATGCTGCATAACCTGGGCTACTTGGAACCTGACTTGGTGTCTCTCCTACGTACTTCTTGTTAACGTAGGTAGCCATAGCTTCAGCAGCTTCCTCTTGTGATGGCTCAGGTAAAGTTAGTTGATCACTTGTATCGTTAGGAACAAAGGCCTCTTGTTTCTTTGATCTTGAATTTAATACGGCCCGAGCTCTTTTAGCCTTCTTCTTTGCTTTTGACAATTTCTTTTTCTCACGAGCTAACTCATCTTTATATACTTTTTTATTGGGATACTCTTCTATAAGTTCTCGAGTTGTCTCTATTTCTGATTCAATCTTTTGTACTTGATTAGTGGCTATATTCTCTAATTCTGCATCAGTTAAACTCTCGTAGTATGCTTGTATCCTTTCTTCATTAGATAGATTAGTATCATCAACTGTTTCTTCTACAGCTGCTTGTTCTATAGCTGGACCCTCTGGGCCCCTTGCATTCTCGGAAGATCCTGTGGCACCTTGTACATCATCTACCGTAATAGGACTACCTTCCATTATGTTTCCTGATTCCTTGACCCTACGTGCTACAGTTTCTTTGTCGGGTCCATTGACCTCCATCTCAACAGCATTACCGTTGACATCTACAAAACGTACTCTGTACTTAGAATCAAATAATAACTCTGCATCTGCATCAGTAGCCTTAGGTAAAGCTATTGCTTGAGCTGCCTCAGTAACACCCCGTACGGTTGTGCCACCGACTAGACCGGAGAAAGCTGCAACTCTTTTATCTTGTCCAAAAAATGTATCCAACGAAACCTCTTCGTTTGGATCTAGGTCTGCAACAATTTGAGTTATATCTTGTAATACGGCCTGACTATATTCTGTTAAACCCTCTGTAAAGCCTTGGCCAACTGAGTTAAAGCCACGTTTTAATACGTCACTTGGTATCTTGCCACCTCGTAAGAATGCATTGATTGAATCCCCTGCAGCACCCTTGGCTCCTATGGCTTCAAAGGTGGAAGCAAGTGCAAGGTACGGTAAAGAACTAAGATTTACTCTATTTGTTTCGTCACTGGTCCACTCACTACGTGGTTTACCTAATCTTCTTTCGGCTTCCATTTGGAACTCCGAATACAACTGTGGAGTAATCAAAGGTGATAACATACCACCAGTTGCAACCTGTGTTCCTAGTTGACCTATGGCTTGCATAGATCCGTACAAGTAAGGATGATCCCTTATGAATTTTTCATCTATGTTGAGAACATCTGTGTTAAAGTTTCGTACCCAGTTTCTGTATTCATCTGCTTGCTTACGTGCCTGACCTTGGCTCATTCTTGCTACTTCCATAGCTTGCTGTGATTGTTGTGCACTTGGTCCAAACGTTTGAAACGGTGCACCCGTTGCAGCAAAACTAGTAGTAGCAGGAACACCGGACTCAACTTGCTCTGCTGCCATCGTGCCCAGTGTGTCCATTGTCATGAGCACTGTCTGTGCACCACCGGCTACTGCAGATTTACTTGCTTCTGCAAATATATTGTAGTCATCAATACTACGTAATTCACGTAGGTTCTTTATTTCTTTAGCAAAGATTCTAGCAGATTTAGTGTCTCCGGCTCTATCTGCTTTGACCAATGCTGTCTCAAGCTGTTCTAGAGTAGCCATTAATCTAAATTATATTTTGCAAATGCTTCTGCAACGTCTTTTTCTGTTATACCAGATTCGGTTTTTTCTCTCCTACTCTTGTTTCCAAAGAGCAATCTACGTTTCTCTAGTTCTGCAACACCTTCTGGATATAAGTCCTTGATATTTTCGTATTCAATATCTCCAGGTTTTAATTCTTTGTTCCCAACTCTGGATTTAATTATACCTCTCTTGAAATCAAAAGTATATGCTCCCCCTGACTCTTGATCAGCTTTCATCATCTTGAAGTCCTCTGCCACTTCTTTACCTAAGTCCATCTCTGTCTCATCATCAGGAGTCAAGGTACGTATAGCATTAGCTAACTGATTTGCTTCTGTAGTAGAGTCCGGGAATGCTTGGTATAACTTTTGCATCTGATCTGCTTTGGTATCGTCTTCAGTAACAGTATCATTCAGTACTGAAATGAACTCTATCATTTCATCTATTGGTGCCTCTACCTCGGGTAAATTAATTAAGTCCTTGTACTTATCAACCTCCTCAGCAGTCATACCTTGGCTTAGCATAAAGTTTATAGCTTCACCTTTAGTGCTTGGAGTAGTACTCATACCGGCACCTGTGCCCGGTGTTATCTGGCCAGTGTTAATAGTTCGTAAAACGTTACCAATATTTTGTACTCTTTGGGATTCTAAATTCTCTTTCCTAGTATCTCTTTGTATTTCTTCTACTGAAGCAATAGACTCCTGTAGTGTGCTCACTGCTTTCTGTGGGCCTCCTAATGTATCTACATAGTTTCCGATTTCCTTTGTGTCTTCTGGATTTATATTTAGTACATTGAACACGGACTTAGTAGCTTCGTTATTATTTTGTGCCAACTTTTGTATAAACGTAATGGCTTGATTCTTTTTCTTTCTTTCCTCTTGCTTTTGTTTGAACTCATCCATTGTTTTGTTGGCTTCATCTATGAGCCTAAGGTTTTCATTTAACCTTGCTTGTGCCAACGGCAACCCAGTTTGAACTGTAGCATTTAACTTAGGAGAATAATCTACTCTACTTAATTGTGGGTTCACCCCACCTGTTGCTCTAATGTTCGACATAATTTATTTTAATTAGGGTCTTAATCGAAAGGGATTTAACGGATCATATAACTCACCGTAATCAACATTTTGTTGAGGTACAAAAGAATCTGTACTAAAGGAACCTGGGTTAACATATCCTGATGACGATGAAGGATTAACTGTATTAGTTATAGTATTATAAAGTTGACCAAGGGCTCCCCCGGAACCATCTCCGGGTCCAAATAAAAATTGATATGCCGATAAACCTGTTGAAAGGTCATTAGCAAAATTTGCAACTCTTTGCACTCCTGATGGTTGAGAAGCCTGTGGTATTGCTGCCATATTCCGATTTGCTATATCCGTAGCTTGGTTGTATTGTTGTTGCTGTGCAACGTTTTGATAATTTTGTGCACCAATGTTAAATAAATCAGCACCACCGAATGGAACATCTACTTGTTCAATACCAGCAGTAAACGGACTTTGTCCAATAATTAAACTAGTTAAGTCCCCTTGTCTTGCTGCTTCTTGATTAGCTAATCGTGCTCCAGTGTCAAGTGCAAGTTGTTCATTTCTGGCTCTAACATTAGCTAGCTGGGTTAATGTTTCTAGCTGTCCAACGGGGTCTTCAAATCTACCAGTGGCTTGGCTTCTTACAAATGCTTCGTTTCTAGCTTCTGCTAAATCTCTAGCACTCAGTCTACCTAATGCTCTATCTCTTTGTTGCTCAAAGATGTCACGTGTTGCATCTATAGCTGCAGTTGCCTCAGGTCTAAGAGAAGAAACAGCATCCCTCATGGGTTGTCCGAATCTATCAATAGCCCCAATGTTAGAAGTAAGGTACAAGTCCCTAAGTCTATCTGCTACACTCTGTTGTTGTTCAGCTATATCAGCTTGTGTACCTAAAGCAGCTCTAGCTTGTGCTTCTTGATAATCATCTGTTATGCCTAATACTCCTTGTAATCCAACGTTTCTATACCCCTCTGCAAATTCACTACCTCCTATAGATTTTGCAATTTCGTATGATAAGTCGAAGTCTTCTGTATCGTCTTCTTCCATATTTGTTCCTGTGTTAATATTACCANTNNNGTCAACA
>FUFK010041041.1_pt1 | contig 17429 bp, 9 predicted proteins | sample 1021851 | NCBI WGS metagenome assembly FUFK01 (sample SAMEA51879418, study PRJEB19060) | metagenome | reverse complement strand
CCCATTCGGTCAGGGTTCATTCTCTGATGGTATGCCCCTAGGTATCAGTGGAACATTCAACTTCATGTTTGTCTTCCAAGCGGAGCACAACATTCTTATGCACCCATTCCATATGCTCGGTGTTGCGGGCGTGTTTGGTGGCTCTTTGTTTAGTGCTATGCACGGAAGCCTTGTTACTTCCTCAATCCTTCGGGAGACCACGGAAGAGGTTTCACAAAACTATGGTTACAAGTTTGGTCAAGACGAGGAAACATACAACATTGTAGCAGCCCATGGCTACTTCGGTAGACTCATTTTCCAATATGCCTCTTTTAATAATTCTCGTAGCTTACATTTCTTTTTGGCTACTTGGCCCGTGGTTGGCATATGGCTCACCTCAATGGGCATCTGCACCATGGCTTTCAACCTTAATGGTTTTAACTTTAATCAGTCCGTCGTTGACGCAAACGGCAAGATCGTTCCAACATGGGCTGATGTATTAAACAGAGCTAACTTAGGCTTTGAAGTAATGCACGAGCGTAATGCTCACAACTTTCCACTAGACTTAGCATCAACTGAGTCAACANNCGTNGCCNTAACNGCACCAGNTATAGGNTAANNNNCACGTCCGTTCATCTCTTCGGAGACGCATGACAACCTAGCATGGAACGGGGCTAGGGTATATGGGAGATTACNCATGNNAGTAACTTACGTATATCGTGGCGTTNNNTACACNAGANTNNTNNNNTAAGCNANNAGCAGGGGAGNNCCTCAGAGTCNNNCTNCTCTNNCATTGGCANNNGCCCNNNAAGNNGGANACCTNATGCCGTCTAGACGGTGGGATAGACCACAAANAAATCTCGAGAAAAATTTGTACAAAGCAATATAAACCCTTAACTAATCCATAACAATGGCACAACAGAATAGCACATTAACNACGGCNNTNACTAGCCCCGGTGCNGATAATGGTGCTGCTGCTAATACTACGCAACGCAGGGCACTATTTTTAAAGTTGTTCAGCGGTGAGATGTTCAAAGGNTTCCAGCGTAACACAATCGCTAGAGACCTTGTAATGAAGAGAACCTTACAAAACGGTAAGAGTTTACAGTTCATCTACACCGGTAGAACAACAGCCGAGTATCATACACCCGGCAACAGCATACTAGGTAACTCCGATGGAGCACCTCCAGTAGCTGAAAAAACTATAACATGCGACGACCTATTAATCAGTTCTGCGTTTGTTTATGAGTTAGACGAGACACTTTCTCACTACGATCTACGTGGAGAAATATCTAAGAAGATTGGATATGCTCTTGCAGAGAAGTATGACAGAAAGATCTTCAGAGCTATCACTAAGGCAGCTAGAAAAGCTAGCCCAATTACAAAGACTAACTTTGTAGAGCCCGGTGGAACACAGATCAGAGTAGGAACAAACAACTCTGGTGCTGACGCTTATGTTGCTACTTCCCTAGTTAACGCTTTCTACGATGCAGCTGCTGCACTCGACGAGAAAGGTGTATCTACTGAAGGAAGAGTAGGTGTACTAAACCCAAGACAGTACTACGAACTTATCCAAGAGACAGGTTCTAACGGTCTTATCAACAGAGACGAGACAGGTGACGCATTACAAACAGGTAATGGCATCGTTGAGATCGCTGGTATTAAGATCTACAAGTCAATGAACATTCCTTTCTTTGGCAAGTTTGGTACTAAGTACGGTGCTGCATCTGCAACAAGTCCCGGTGTAACAGATCCCGGAAACACAGGCTCATTCGTAGGCGAAGCAATGGGTGACGATCATAACGTTACCGTAAACGACTACGGACAAGAAGCTAAGTTCAACAACTCATGTGGACTTATCTTCCAGAAAGAGGCTGCCGGTGTTGTAGAAGCAATCGGCCCACAAGTACAGGTAACAAGCGGAGACATATCCGTTGTTTACCAAGGCGACGTAATCTTAGGTCGTCTAGCTATGGGAGCAGACTTCTTAAACCCTGCTGCTGCTGTAGAATTGTACGCTGGTACAGGAACTGCACCAACAGCATTTGGTTAATTTTTATTTTTATACGGGNGCTTCGGCTCCCNTTTTTTCTTATGGCTACCACAACTATTGANACCGATACCGAACTATCCGCAGTNAACTCNATACTGGGTAGCTATNGGNCAAGCACCAATAACACAATTAAAAGATCCNNCCACTGGAGNTATAGCTAANGCTAACCCAGAAATACAATTTATATANAATCTANTACGTGATGCTAATGTTGACACACAGGCGGAAGGCTGGCANTTNAACAGAGAACGTCATGTAACATTTAACAAAGATTCTGTTACAAACAAGATAGCTATATCAGATGACATAGTTAAGATAGATTTACCAGACAACTGGAGTAGAAGACATTATAACTTTGTTAGACGTGGCGGATTCTTGTATGACAAGATCAAGCATACTGATGTCTTTACCGACATGGCTGACTCAATCGAACTAGATGTTATTAGATTATATAACTATGAAGATCTACCTCCTGTATTTAAAAGATACATAACTTACAGAGCCTCACGAGTAGCAGCTACACAGCTTGTTGCTAACCCACAACTTGTACAACTATTAGGCTCACAGGAAGCTTTAGCACGTGCTGCTCTTATGGAGTACGAGTGTAACCAAGGCAATCATAGTATGTTTGGATTTGAAGATGATACAGCATACAATACATATCAACCATGGAGAAACCTTAGAAGATAATGGCAGGCATTACACAAACTATCCCGAGCTTTATAAATGGGATTTCGGAACAGCCCGATCACTTAAAATTCCAAGGACAGGTTAGGGATATTGTAAATGCAATCCCTGATGTTACACTTGGACTCTACAAAAGACCGGGTAGTAAACGCATAGGAACTGCTCCTCTGAGTAATGTACAGAGTGGTGGTTCTTGGTTTCATTACTTTCGTGATGAGTCAGAAGGATCTTACGTAGGTCAAGTAGCATCAGATGGTCAAGTCAGAGTATGGCGATGTAGTGACGGTCAGTTAATGACTACTGCATATGGCACTGGCGGACAGACCGCAATACAAAATTATTTAAAAACTGATAGAACTGCTACCTATGCCAGATCAGGTACAACAGTAACTGTTACATCTACTAATCATAACTTGAATACAGGTGATGTTATAATAGCTGATTTTACTGGTGGAGCTACAGATGGCACATACGCTATAACTAGAACAGGTGCTAACACATTTACATTAGTTGACTCTGCAAGCGGTACTATATCAGCAGGCACAGCTCTAACTTATATTAAACAAGGTGCACATGAAAACTTACAATTCCTTACTATCAACGACACTACCTTTGTTAGCAGTCGTGATAGTACTAACGCTAATACTTTAGTAGGTACAACAGGTACTACAGATGATAGACCAGAAGCTCACTGTGCTATGATCGAACTTTTACGAACAGAAAACGGACGTCAATACGGATTAAATATATATGACTCTTCATCTACAGGTAATTTAACTACGCTCAAACGTGCAACTAAAGTTAAGATTGTTAATCATAGTTTTGATGAAAGTGATGGATCTGGACACTGTCCCGGTATAGGTACAGAGGTATATGCTGTTACAGCTAAAAGCAGTTATGGTGCGTCAGAAAATATAAGTTTTGTACAAAATAGTTCTGGCAGTACAATTACATCAGGTAAAACTAATTTAACATTTCGTGTTACAGCTTTAGGTCAGCAAGGTGTTAGCCCTAACTACAACTCTAACATTAGTGGACTAAGCGGACCCGGTGGACAGAACTACAGATGTAGCTACAATTTAGAAGTTGTATTACTACATGGTGGTGAAGGATGGGATGTAGGAGATGTAATTCAAGTTATACCAGATCATGCTTCAACTGCTAATAGCTCTGATTCGCAAGCATTTGTAAATGTAGAGGTAACTGAGATAGAAACTACTCAGGTTAAAGCTACACTTACAAACAATGGAGATGGATTAATACGTCCAGCACCTACACCATTTGATGCTGATACAGCTGTAACGGCTGATACTATACTAGCTGGTATCACAGCACAGTTACCAACTGGTGTCAGTGCTAAGGTTATAGGACCGGGGATATATCTATCTAGTTCAAACCCGTTTAACGTAGAAATAGCTGAAGAAGATCTTATGCGTGTCTTTCAAAAGACCGTTAACGATGTTACATTACTACCAAACCAGTGTAGACATGGCTATATAGTACAAGTTAAGAACGCTAGAATGTCTGAGGAAGATGATTACTACCTAAGATTTGATGGCGAAAATCAGCTTGACGGTACAGGATCATGGACAGAATGTGCAAGACCGGGTATAGCTAAGTCATTAACTAATATGCCGTTGGTTATACAGCGTACAGCTACAACTACATTTACAGTTAAACAGTTTACGTATCAGGATAGACGAGTTGGTGATGATAATACTAACCCTATGCCTACATTTGTTGGTAAACGTATTAATAAAGTACTATTTCACCGTAATAGATTAGCTATATTAGCTGGAGAAAACGTCATAACATCAAGACCGGGTACGTTAGGAACCCCTGATTTCTTTATAGAATCAGCTCTTACTGTGTCAGCTAGTGACCCTATTGACATATCTGCTGCTTCTATGTTTCCATCTGATATATTTGATGGTATAGAAATTAATGCTGGACTACTTGTATTTAGTACAAACCAACAATTCTTGCTTGCATCAGATGATACTGTATTGAATCCAGACACAGCTAAGTTAAGAAGTGTCGCTACATATAATTATAACAAAGATATACCTCCTATATCGCTTGGTACTACAATAGCTTACCTAGATAACTCTGGTAAATTCAGCCGTATGAATCAAATGGCTAATACAGCAAGAGAAGGAGAGCCATCTATATTAGAAATTAGTAAGCTAGTCCCTACATTATTACCTAAAGATTTAGATTTATTGACTAATTCTAGAGAAAACTCTATAATATTGATAGGTAAAACTGGCACTGATACTGTATTTGGCTATAAATATCTACAAGTAGGAGAGAAAACACAGCAACAAGCATGGTTTAAATGGAAACTAAACAANCCNNTNTTGTATCATTTTATTATNAATGANGANTANTTTTNTNTAGATACAGATAACTTTTTACAAAGTATAAAACTTATACAATCTGACGATGACCCTAGTTTCATACAAGATGATATAGGTTATCAGATACACTTAGATAATCATACTACTATCAGTGGGGGTAGTTATAGCTCTGCTACAAATTTAACTACATTTAGTAGTGTTACTTGGTTGCCTAGTGTTACATCACCTAACTACTCTCTAGCACTTATTGATATAAATACAAGTGCATCAAGAATAGGTAGATATGCACTACCCACATTAACTAGCACAACTAGCTTTACAGTTCCCGGAGACTGGTCTGGTGTGACTCTTACTATAGGTTATCTATATGAATATCTAGTAGAGTTTCCTAGAATCTATCCAAAGAAACAGGTAGGAGAGCAATCTCGTGCTGATGTAAATTCATCTCTTGTAGTACATAGAATCAAATTACACTTTGGTAAGATAGGTTTATACGAAACCACACTAGAGCGTTTAGGTAAGTCTGACTATACTGAAGTATATGAGTCATCATTACTGGATGAATATGAAGCATCTGATGCACCATACCTAGAAGAGTTTATCAAAACTATACCTGTCTACGAAAAAAACAAAAACGTAGAAATTACACTTAAATCAAGTCACCCAGCTCCAGCTACACTAAGAGCTATGGCATGGGAGGGAGACTTTTCACCATTATTTTACAAACGTGTCTAAATACATTCACCCAATTACAGCAAAGGCTGCCATGGAGGTAGCCTCAAACTTACGTCCAGACGACCTCAGAGAGGTGGTAGAAGGTCACGGGNTAGATCCTATGATCTTNCTACCTTTGGTCGCTCAGGANGGCTCTGCTGTGTATTTCACAGTACCAGACGGCAAGACTGCCGGACTAGCAGGAGTCGGGGATGGTGGTGCAATCTGGATGTTATGCACTCCAGAGATACATCGTTATCCAATTACATTTGCAAGAGAAGCGAAGCGGTTTGTCGATAGCCGTGAAGAGCCTCTATTGTGGAACATAGTAGACTGTAGAAATACAGTACACCTAAAACTGTTAAAGTTTTTAGGTTTTAAGTTCTTACGTAAAGTTAAGAACGGACCGTACAATTTAGATTTTATAGAATTTTGCCGTGTGCGTAGATGCTAATGCTTCAGCAAGACATGCTGCCAAGCAACGATGGATGGAGAAAGATGCTAAGTATCGTTCCGAATCCTTAAAATTTTTTAACAGAGAAGCTCAAGCTGTTAGAAAAAAAGGAGAAAACACTAGAGGTTATAGTATTGAAATCTCTAATGATTTAGAAAGAGCTAGGTATGTACAAGGTCAAGCCTTGAAAGCATACGAAAAAGGGTTTATTTCATATCAAACTAATAAAGGTACAGCTAAAGCTAGACAAGCTGGTAGATCTAGAACAGCTGGTAGAGCAAGTATGTTAGGATTACTAAGAAGTCAAGGCACATTAGAAGGTTCTGTACGTAATGAATTTGGTATCAACATGCAGAGACGTTATCGAGCTAGACTTGCGAAATTCCAAAACGAACAAGCTAAGATGATAAATACTTTAGGAGTCAGACCAGAATATGGAGCACCAGTTCTTATGCCTCCAAGTGATAGATTAAGTGGTGCATTAAGTATTGCAAGTCAGATAGCGAGTATTGCCACGGCTTTTAAGGAGCTGGGCGCAGCTAATAAAACGCCACAAGTTCAGGTTCCTAGTTTGAGTGAACTTGCCGACGCAGATTTGAGTGGTTTTGGATCATCACTAAATATTCCAAGATATGACTTTGATTTTAGTAATGCTTTTAGTCAGAGCTTTAGTTCGGGCATTGACTTTAATCAGTCATTTCTTAACTCAACTTCCCTTACTGGAATTGCTCCTATCTCATCAAGTTATAACATACAATTCTAATTATGACACAACAAGCACAAGAATCTTATTATGAATCGCTTGGTAGACAGACTCAATATCCATTTCAAGGCCAAGGCATTGCATACATGGAGGTTGAGCCTGATCTTACTAAGGCGGTAAACGATAATATAGACAAAGAGATTCAAGATACCGCTCAATTTTTTTCAGACAACGCTGCTAGGTTTAGCGAGACTAGACAAGCAGCTAGTGGCCGTTGGAGAGACTTAGCTAATTTAACTAGAGATGGTAGAACTATCATAGAAAATTGGCAGAACTACTCTGATGAACTTACAAATTTACAGAAACTTAAACAGTTAAATAAAGATAAAGCGTGGAAAACTCAGTTTGATTCTGAGGGTATAGACCTAGAAAAAGAAACAGGAAGAAATATAGTTGACTTAAATAAAGAGTTAGGTAAGGCAAAGGCTTCCATTGATAAATTAGGATACTATGATACATTTGATGAAAACGATAAGCCTATCCGAATATATCAAGGAAAGGATTATGAAGATTATGCTTTATTAATTTCTAGTCTTCAAACTACCAATGGAAGAGGTACAGCAAATGAAGCTGAAAGACATTATGACCAGTGGATTCGTGTTGCTAGAAAGTCTGTAGTACATGCAGAAACTGGATTGTTTTGGAAAGATTTAAACTACAGACAGAAACTGGAGTGGAAAGAAAGTGTCGATGCTCTGTATATTCAGATGTGGCGACAAAAAGATCCGAACTTAAATGACAGATTAATTATTAAAAAGTTATTTCCAAAGTTTGAAAATTATGATGTCTCTTTGTTTAGTGGTCAGTCAAGTATATCACAAGATGCAACTGAGTATGTCTTAGGTGAAAACAGCAAGATGCAGGGTTGGAGTGTTATTCGTGGCATGAGTAACTCAATAACTCGAAATAACTCATACTCTACTAGAGATAATATTGTAACTGATGAAATGTTTGGTGAAGGTGGTTGGTGGCAAACACGATACGCATTTCACTTAGGCAGATTTGATGGTGACAAAAAAGCTGCTAGAAATGCTGCTAATAAGGATCTACAAACCCTTTTAGATGATGGTATCAATAGCGGTATGATAAACGAACAGCATCTCGATGATGTATTTACTGAATGGAACTATGAAAAGTCTGATGGAAGTGGTTTAACTTCTTTCATGGACATGAATAACGATAGTAAGAGAATACTTTTAAATGCAATCAATACGCTAGAAGCTAAAAAGAAAGGTGACGATAAAGTTCGTGCACAGACTCTGCTAAACAAACATATAAAAGATTTAGAACGTGGCAAATTTATGTCTCTAGAAGATCTTAACTTCTTTGCTGCTTATCCAGACTTATATAAACAAGCAGAAAACACCTACAACTTAGGTCTAAAAGGTGGTATAAACAACCCAGTATATGCACAAGCTAACTTCTCATTAAACGAAGCCTTTAAGACAAGAGCAGGCGAGAAAAAGTATTTTCCTAATATCCCTGATTTGGGTAAAGATAAAACAAGTACTTTGAGAGATGCAATTATTAATAATAATTATCAATTTTTAAAAGCACGTGGTACTAGATACTTTTTAGAGCAAATAGAAGATCTTGAACAAACTATGTCAGATGAACAGGAAATTAATCGTCTAGCTTTGGACAGAACTATAAAAGCTTTAGATGAAGGTAAGTTTGATGATGCTATCAATAATGCAATAGGAGACGTAAAGCAAGAAGACCCTAAAGAAGTTTACAATAGAAGTAGAGCTTTGATTGACAAAAATTATAAGGGTTGGTTAAAAAATACAGATTATCATTTTGGTGAAGAGATATATGCTTTCCAAGGTGAGGATTTTCTTTTATATGGTGGACCCGCCCCGGCTTTGTATAGACAGTTAGAAAAACTCTTTCCTAACATGAATATAAAAAATGTTATATATGAAAGACTTGTAGCTGTAGGAAAGATAGATCCAGCTGATGAAAGGTTTGCTGCATATGGTTTATATGCACCTCGTAAAAAAAACATACTAGAATCTAGATTATTAACTCATTATCCAGATAAATCACCAGCATTAAGATACGCTATAGTCAACAGTGAAAATTGGAAAGAAGCTTTCAAAGATATTGAAAATGCAGAATCTCTAAAACATTTTGATGGCACTGGTGCATTTAAAGTTGATGGAGAGTTTAGTGAAACGATTGACTTACGAGAACTACCTATTGTTGCTGCCGGAGACGATCAAGCTATTTTTAAATTAGCTCTGGACAAACCAGATGCTGAGTTTGGTAAATATAGAATAAAAGGTAGACAATTAACTACTTTACTACAGTATATGGCTAATAATGATCTACTTAAAGATGGACAACAGTTCAACGAAAACTTTGAGAAAGCATTAATATTTAAGGCACTTAAGTTTGACGCTAACGATAGGCTTAAATGGAGTGGCGATACAAGCTATTTAGGTATGTTTGAGTTAAGTGAAGAAGATCAAGCACTGTTTGATAAGTTAACAGGAGAAGGCGGAGAGAATATACCAGAAAAATTTAACAACTTACAATACCTAATAAAAGTATTAGTAAACGAAGAACTAAACACTAAATTATAATGGAAGACGACATTCAATACGATCCTACAGGACTGCCTTCCGTAAATGAGATCGCTGACCAATTTGCTGAAGAGCAAGAAAAACAAGACGCCCTTAACAATAGTGTACAACAGGCTAACCTACAAAGAGAAAAATATACAGCTGAACGAGAAGATCCTCGTAACTCAGATTCATGGGGTCTAGCCGCAGTCGGTAAGGAGATCGGAAGTGCAATCAGTGGTGGTGTAGTGGATACTGTCTCCTCTGGTACAACTTTTGCAGAAAGAACTATTGACGCATTTTCTGGTGCAAGGCAAAGAGAAATAGAAGAACAGGGTTATTACCGACCTGATTGGGACCCGTTCTATGATTATGAAGATCCTATTGTAACTAAGACTTGGTGGGGGCAGCTACTAAGAGGAACAGTTCACTTTGGTACAATGGCTTTAGGAACTGTTCTAGCTGCTAAAGGACTAGCTGCTACAGGTATACCTATACTTGCAGCTGGTGGTGCAGGCTTAATGAACATGGGAAATATTACTAGAGCTATGGCTATTGGTGGTATTTCTGACCTTATCTCTAAAGAATCCGATGGACATAATGCTTTAGGTAGTTTACGTGACCACTATGGTTGGATTGATACACCTCTAAGTACAAGAGATACTGACCATCCAGTTATGATGAAGTTTAAAAACATCGTAGAAGGTATGGGTATAGGACTTGCATTTGATGGTGTAGGTATGCTACTAGGTAAGGGTAGTAAATCAGTAAGACGTCAGATTATAAGACGTAATGGAAGCATTGAAGATCAGACAACTACTCAAGCGTTAGCACAGCTACGTAGAGGAGAAACTGAGTTTCGTGCTGAAAAGAATAAAGTAATAGCTCAAAGGCATCAAGGTGCTCATACATCTACTGTCGAACCCGGGCAAGCTAGAGAGCAGCTCAAACAAACTAGAACTGACTGGGGATCTGAAGATGGATCTACAGGTGGTGTAACTACCGCTGTCGAAAGAGAGCGTATTGCTAGGTATGGTGGTACTACAGATGAGATTGTTGAGACTACTTTGAGAGGTCTAATGAGCGATGAGAAGTTTAAAGTCGAACTAGAGTCTGTAAAGGGTGATAGAAAAGCTTTAGCCAATGTTTGGCGTGATGCTGTTACTGAGTTTCATAAGATAACAGATGGTAGAGAACCATTTGATATGACACCAGAAGAGTATTTAAGTGACTTATTTGAAAAACAAAAGGCTACTTTACCTTTAGGTGATAATGTATTTGAAACATGGTCTGCTGAAACAGTCGTTACAGCTGACTTAGTTGTAGGTGACTTACTTAAAAAACTACGTGATACAGGTATAGCAGGCAGAGAACTGATGAATTATGTATCACTAGATGATATAGATGGACCAGCAAAGCANATAGTAGATACTATGCTTACAGCTTTGTACCAAACAAAGAAATCTAGGTTTGTAGCTTCTGATTATTTTAGATCATTTGGAGCTGGTAAAACTAGACAACAGCTTGATGATGCAGTAAACCAAGCAGTAAAGTCTGATATGGCAGATGTTAAAGAATCTATCATGTCTATTCTTAAAATAGCTAAAGATGATCCAGATGACAACCTACTAAATGCGTTGTTTGAAGCGTTTTCTATGATGAAAAACGTGAATAATCTAGATGACTTTGACAACTGGGCTCGAAAAGTACTAAGAGGTGGACGATTTGATGAGTCACAACCTGATCGTACTGGTGCAATGATAAGAAGCTTACAGGAAATGGTAAGTCATAGTGTGCTAAGTGGACCTAAAACTCCATTGCGAGCACTTTTAGGTACAGGTACTGCAACATTCTTGAGACCATTATCAACCTTTATGGGTGCTCTTATACGCTATCCATTTGAAGGTGACAGTGCTACAATACGTTCTAGCCTATCATCCATGAATGGTATGATGGAAGCTATACCAGAAGCGTTTGATTTATTCTTTACTAAGTTAAATGGCTATTGGAGTGGTGAATTATCAACTGTTAGAACTAGATATACAGAATTTAGTAAGGGTGATTATAACTGGGAATTGATACGTAGATGGGCAGAAGATAGCGGTAGAGCTGATAAAACAGATCGTGCTATATTTGCTTTTACTAACATGGTTAGGGGTATTAATAACAATAATATGTTTTCATACTCTACTAAAATCATGGCAGCAACTGACGATGCTTTTACATTTTTACTTGGTAGAGCCAAGATGAGAGAAAAAGCTATGCGTCAAGTTTTAGATATGCAAGGCAGTGGTATTGATTTACCACAAATTACTCCTACTTTAATGCGAGCATATCAAGATGATTTCTATGGTCAGATATTTGATGCAGCTGGTAACATAAAAGATGAAGCTACTAACTTTGCACGTAAAGAAGTTACACTTACACAGGACTTAACAGGTTTTGCTAAAGGACTTAATGATGTATTAACAGCTAACCCATACGTTAGACCTTTCTTCTTATTTGCTAGAACTGGTGTAAATGGACTTGCACTTACAGGTAAGCATACACCCGGGTTTAACTTTTTAGTCAAAGAGTTTAACGATATTGCATTTGCATCAGCAGATAATTTAGGATCTCTTAAAAAATATGGTATTAATACTATAGAAGAGTTACAGAACGCTAAAGCTCTACAAACAGGTAGATTTGCGATGGGTTCTGCTATAACCTTTATGGCTGCTCAGATGTGGATGTCTGGTAAACTAGCTGGTAACGGACCATCTGACAGGCAAAAAAGACAGGGTTGGATAGATGCTGGTTATATACCTAGAACTATACAATTAGGTGAAGTACGTCTAGGCTATGACTCTATAGAACCTTTTAACCTTATACTATCTACTATCGCTGACGTAGGTGATGCTAGTATGTTAATGGGTGAAGAATGGACAGAAAGAGAATTACAAAAGATTTCATTAGTTATAGCACAGTCTATATCTAGTAAATCTTATATGGCTGGTATTCAACAGTTAGTTGATTTAGCAGCTGGACGCCCCGGTCAGGTAGAACGTATTGCTGCTAGTATAACTAACAACACTATACCTTTAGCTGGTTTACGTAACGAAATGGGTAAACTGATTACACCATATATGCGTGAAATTAACTCAGGTGTATTTCAGTCATATCGTAACCGTAACCTTTTTGCTGAATATCTTCCCGGACGTGATCTACCAATAAAGTATGATATGCTAAATGGTAGACCTATTAAAGAGTATGACTTTATGACTCGAGCATTTAATGCCATCAGTCCAGTATCTTTAAATTTAGATAGCTCAGATGGTAGAACATTCTTATTTAATAGTGGATATGATTTACGTATGTCTACATATTATGCACCCGATGGTACTAATTTAACTGATGATCCTGATATTAGATCATTATTCCAACAAGCTATAGGTGAACAAAATCTAGAATATGAACTTGACAAATTATCAAGGGATAAAGATATAATAGCATCTATGCAACTGATGATAGCTGATATTAAAGCTGGAAAACGTGGTGAGTTTGACGCTAGAGATTACTACCATAACCAAGTAATTGATAGACTATTTAAAAACGCTCGTAAAATAGCTTGGAAAAAAATTAGTGTTAACCCAAATATAGCTGCTTTAATTGCAGAGCAAGAAGAGAAAAAACAAAAACAGTTAGATAAACAATTCTCTTCGTACAATTTACAAAACATGTATAAGTAATGGCAACAACTTTCGTAGACTACACAGGAGACGGAAACGCTACGAAGTCGTTTTCCTTTCCTTCCATAAAAGAAGCTGACATTAAAGTAGATGTCGATGGTGTTTTAAAAACATCAGGCAGTCACTATAATATAACTAGCTACACAACAACCGGTGGTGGTAACGTAGTATTTACTTCCGGTAATATACCATCCAGCCCAGCTGCAATACGTATCTTTCGTGATACAGACGTAGACAGTGCTAAGGCAACTTTTACAGCAGGGTCATCAGTTAAGGCAGGCGATCTTAACAACAATAATACGCAGTTATTATATGCTGCACAAGAAGAACAGAATCAAACAATATTAACAAGCGATATAAAAGATGCAGCAATAACTACAGCTAAAATACAAGATGATGCAGTTACAGGAGCTAAGATAGCTGATGATACTATAGGCTCTGAGCACTATGGACCAAACTCAGTCGATGTGCATGCTCTAGGTGAGCTAGCAGTTAGTACAGCTAAAATAGCAAACAATGCTGTTACAACTGCCAAGATAGCAGATAGTAACGTAACCACTACTAAAATAGCAGATAGTGCTGTAACTCCAGCCAAAATACAGGCAGGAGCAGTTGAAACATCTAAGATTGCAAATGGTAATATAACAGAAACTAAAATAGGAAATGATGCTGTTAACTCACAGCATTATGTTGATGGGTCTATTGATACTCAACACATTGCAGATGCACAGATAACCACTGCTAAAATAGCAGATAGTGCTGTTACGACTGCTAAAATAGCTGACAGTAATGTAACAACTGCTAAAATTCAAGATGCTGCTGTTACAACAGCTAAGATAGCAAGTAATGCTGTTACAACAGATAAAATAGCTGACAGTGAGCTTTCAACATTAGCTGGCATGCAGTCAGGTACAGCATCAAAACTTGCTGACAGTACAGCTCTTACAGCAGATATAGCCGACCTTAACCAGATTGATGGTATGGCAAAGCAGACTACAATTACAGATGATGACACTAAGTTTCCAACCTCTGGTGCTGTTGTTGACTATGTAGCTGCACAGCTAGAACCATTTGGTGGTTTTGAAGCTATAGCAAACGAAGTATCATTTCCTAACACACAACCTCCATCTGGTGTTGCTATCAGTATAGCAGACGCAGCTGGTATCGTAGTAAATGGTAGTGGTACAAGTACAACAGGTAGAACTGTAGGTGGTACAACAGTTACTATAAACAATATAAACTCACAGTATAACAATTCGACTGTAGCTAGTGGCATACGTTTTATTGTAACATCAACTGGTTCTGGACAGATATATAATTATCACAAGTCTACACTACCAGAAAGTGACCTTGTTAATCTTAGTGGAGACATCAATGACTTCAACGAAAGATACAGAGTTGGTGCGTCGAACCCTACAACTAGCCTTGATAGCGGTGATTTATTCTTTAATACTGGCTCAGGTAAGTTGCTCGTATATAACGGAACTAACTCAGCGTGGGAAGAAACACAGACAGTAGGTAACTTTTTTATAAATACAATATCAAGTTCATCAAATACAGGCGGAGGAAGTGCTACACCAAATGGAACAGCTTATAGATTTGCACTTAGTAACGCAGGCACATTTGCACAGCAACATCTTGTTAGCGTCGATGGAGTCGTTCAGAAACCTAACAGTGGAACCAGCCAACCCAGCGAAGGCTTTGCGATTGATGGTGCTGACATTATATTTGGGTCCGCTCCTGTTAACGGTGCTAGCATCTTTGTTATCACCATCGGAGCCTCAGTAAGTATTGGTACACCAAGTAACAACACAGTTACAACAGCCATACTACAGAACGGGTCAGTTACAACTGCAAAGATTGTAGACGCAAATGTTACGACTGCAAAGATTACAGATGCAAACGTAACTACAGCTAAGATTGCAGATGCAAATGTAACGACAGCTAAAATTGCAGATGATGCAGTGACTGCTGCAAAGCTCGCTAACACGTCTGTAAGTGCTGGTAGCTATGGTTCATCAACTTCTATCCCAAGCATTACTGTAGACGCTCAGGGACGTATTACAGCAGCATCTGGTAACACTGTTAACACAGATCTAGTTGGTGACACATCACCACAGCTAGGCGGTAACTTAGATACTAATAGTTTTGAGATAAGTTTTGATGATAACCATGCTGCTATATTTGGTGATGGCAGTGATCTAAAAATTTTACATACTGGTTCAGAGTCAAGAATAGACTTTACAAATACTGCACATGATTTAAAACTTATGGGAAGTGGGGGAAGTAGTGTTATTGAGTTAAACCCTAGACATGACCATAATTCTGTAAAAGCGATAGCAAATGGAGCCGTAGAGCTATATCACGACAACAGTAAAAAGTTTGAGACAACAAGTGCTGGAGCTACTGTTACAGGTACATTAACTGCTACATCATTTAGTGGTGACGGATCAAACCTTACAGGGCTATCAGCTGGTGTAACAAGTGATAGTCAGGCTAATACTGTAGCTGGAACAGGTGCAGGTGGTAATTTTAGTGGAACTGATGCTGAAGAAAATTCTTTATTCGGTAAAGATGCAGGGGAAGAGATAACAACTGGTGATAATAACTGTGCCTTTGGTAGAGAAGCTTTAAGTACTTGTCAAACTGGTAGTAATAACACAGCTATTGGTCATAATGCGTTGACCGCAACTACTGTAAGTAATCTTACTGCTGTTGGTGGTTCAGCATTAGCAGCAAACACAACTGGTTATGACATGGCTGCTGTAGGTTATGAATGTTTAAAAGTAAACACAACTGGTCACTCAAACGTAGGACTAGGTCATCGAGTTTTAAAAGCAAATACACAAGGTGTAGGAAATACAGGTGTTGGTGCTTATGCTTTAACAGCAAACACAACTGGTAATTATAATACGGCTATTGGTAGACAAGCATTATTAGATGTTACAACAGGAGAAGATAATACTGCTGTAGGTTATAATGCCTTACAAAACGTTACAACGTCACAACGTAATGTAGGTATTGGTAGACAAGCTTTAAACAATCTTACGACTGGTCAAAATCATACAGCTGTGGGTACTTATGCTGGAAGTTCTGTTTCAACAAATAATGGTGGTACTTTTATAGGTTACGGTGCTGGAACTAATTACACTGGTCATAATATAACTGCTATTGGATTAAATGCTGCTGCAAACGCTACAACACCAGAACAAATAACTGCTATTGGTGACAACGCTATGTATAGTGCAACGACTGGTTGTGCTTATAGTGTAGCTGTTGGAACTAATGCTTTATACGCTCATACAGGTAGTAATGGTAGTAATACAGTCGTTGGCCGGTATGCCAATATGCTTATGACTACAGGTGGTGCTACAACTTCAATCGGACAAGGTGCTGGTTATCATACAACCACAGGAACTCATAATTTAAATTTAGATGGTGCACCTTCAAGTGCAACTGCTAGTTATGAACTTACATTAGGTAATACAGGTCATAGTAATTTACGTAGTAATGATACTTCTATTAGTTCTTTATCTGATAGAAGAGATAAGACAGATATTGTTGATTTACCTATAGGCTTAGATTTTGTGGACACTTTGAAACCTCGTAAGTTTAAATGGCAAACTAGAGATGGAAACATTAAAGATGGTTCTATCAGAGCTGGTTTTATTGCACAAGAATTAGATGAAGCACAAACAGGCAATAGATGGTTGCAACTTGTTATGGACAATAACCCAGACAGACTTGAAGCTAATGAAGGTCATTTAATACCTATATTAGTTAAGGCAATACAAGAATTGTCAGCAAAAGTAAAAGCTTTGGAGGCTGCATAATGTTTTATACACAAGAAATAATAGCAGACATTTTTAAGTTTGCTGGAGAAAGTGTTACTCTTATAAATCGTGATGCAAACTTCGCTGCATATATAGAAAGAACTGCAACAGGTCATACTGAACAAATGTGGAAAGATACGATAAAACGTAACGTAGATCATCTTGAAATTATCAAAGGTTACAAGCATGAAAACGGAAATTCTATCTGGACAACAGAAGATTTTACAGCAATAGATGCAGCGATAGTAAAAGGCAAAACCTTTTATGGAGGGTAAATGACATTAACACAAA
>FUFK010066403.1_pt1 | contig 17432 bp, 2 predicted proteins | sample 1021851 | NCBI WGS metagenome assembly FUFK01 (sample SAMEA51879418, study PRJEB19060) | metagenome | reverse complement strand
CTTCAACTTCTTCAACTACTACTACTTCAACCACTACTACTACTCTGCCTTCTACATGTTCAATTTGGGCATTTATGCCTAATGGCCTCAGCTCATTACTCACCGTAGCCGCAACGTTAGCGAAATAACCTTCCTCAGGACCTGCGAGTATCACGATATCTCGGGGCGGCAGAATCGTAACGAACGACACTAAAATGGCTACAATGCTAATCAGTGGCACAGCGATGTAGTAAAAATACAGGAACTGAAGGCTGCGCCGAACCATGTCAATTACTCATAATTGGCCAAAACGCCTTGCTATGCGCCTCAAAACCTTCAAGAGATATTGTTAGCATTATGAATTGTTGAAATTGAATGTCGTCGATCCATCCAACGTTCCGAAATCATATCGGATATAGATATATTCCAGCGCTTTCTCGAGTGTGTTGGCTGTCCAAGCGTCTTTGGACCAGCTATCCAGCATGATGTCGCCCTTGCGGTATTGATTGAAAAACTCGTACCTCGACAGATGATTCACAATAGACCTAAGGTTGCTAGCCGGCTTGAGCCAGCTTACTCCATCTTCCAGTTTGACAAGATTTTGTCTGTCTACCTCAGCCTCGGCTTCGATCGGAGTTCCATCTGCAAGGGTCAAACTAGCCCGACGTGGCGTTAACAAGATCAGAACAGTCTTATTCTTAGTCATCTTTACATTGTTGCGGAACAGATACTGCGCTGCAGGAATATCACCAAGCAACGGTGCCTTGCTATCGACGGTGTCTTTGTCCTGATCTGATAAGCCAGACAGGACCATTGTTTCACCGTATTTAAGTGTGATGTTCGCCGAAATGGTTGTGTTTGCTGTTCGCGCAAAAGACGTCCCGGTAAGCTGACTTGATACTGAAGCGAGCGAGGACTCCAGAGCAGTACGCTCTGCAATTACAGCTATATTGATAGTTTCGTTATCAAGGAAGTTTGGCTTAACCTCCAGCCTTACACCGTCCTTGATCGGTTCGATAGAACCACTCCCCGCCTGCCCTCCTTCAAGGACAACATGTGTAGTGCCTCCGGAGAAAAATTTCGACAGCTCTTTGTCTTGAACAATGATAGTCGGTCTAGCCATAATCTCGTTGCGGTCATAATTGTCGTTGAAGATGTTCAACGAATAGGCAAGCCCAGAATTCGAGCTTGTTCCAAGCCCCCAACTCAGCGTGTTGTTGGTTTCACTGTTGCTAAAAAACAAGTTCAAACCATTAAGAAGATTTACGCCCCTAACTGATTTGTAGCTTTCCTCAGTGCGGATTATTGCGACATCAATTAACGCCATATGAGGCTTTGCAACTATGCCTGATTGTTGATTTCCTTGTTGTGACCCCGAGACAGAGGTGCTGTCGGANGAGGTGTCGCTAATTGTGGCGGAAAGGCTGTCATCGTCGCCGAAAATGCCACCTGAAGGGACGCCGAACAGATCTGTATTTTGCGCCATCAATATTTGAAAACGTTCATCATCAATTAGGCCAGTAGTCTGAAAGTAACGCCGCCAGTCATTAATGCGTGAGCGAAGATGCCGAACATTGGAAAACCCTGAAGCGGGTTTTTTATCGAGAAATGATGCAGCATCTTCGGCTTTATCAAACGCGCCAAGAGAGGCATAGATCATACCGCTTGCTCTGACGTGCGACTCGTTTTGTGGTGCCAATTGGAGCGCACGCTGAATATTTAAATAAGCTCTTTCAGCCTCACCAAGATAATAGGATGCAGCAGCAAGACCATAGTAATAGTCAGCTTCGCTAGCATCGATCAGAATGGCACTAGCGAAATAATCCTGGGCTGTTTCATAGCGGCCTAACTTGAAATTTAACAAGCCCTGATAGTAAGAAATACTACTGTCGCCTGGATTGAATTGCTTAGCAAGATTATAGCCAACCTCTGCAAGCTCATACTGGCTCGGGTCACCTGCGTCCCCTCGCAAGTGGTAGCTGATGGCGTTCATTTTGTGTAAGTGAGGATTCTGCGGATCATATTTTAAAGAATGCTGGAGATAGAAATTAGCCTCGATATATTCGCCATTTCTAAAAGCTTTTAGTCCCCGTGTAAGAGAGTCGGCGTTCGCCGGCTTAGCCTCAAGCCTGTCGATACGCTTGGATAGAAGCACTAGTTCCTTGTCAATATCAATTGCCGGAAGCTTCTCGCTAGGTCGGTCATTTGGCGCAGACCAATTCTTCCCACTAAAAGACTGGTTAACCGATGGTGAGGTCTGACTGGTGGAACAGGCTGAAAGGGCCAAGACACCGCAAGTTAGGAGACCAAAAACTAACTTGTTCATATTAAAATTTTGCATACCTCATACCCCAAATAGCGTCAGAAAATCCTAACCATCATATCTGTTGGTGAAAACCAAAACCTGTGTTTGCACATTCGTCTTGCTCACTGTGGTACAAGTTTTTCCATCAGCCTGATAACCATAGTACCATTGGCTGTCCCCACTACTTTTCTGGCGACAGAGAAAGTAGGCTGGTTCAGCTTTAATTCCTCCAGCAAGAAATGGAGAAAATTTGGGCTTTGGAGGATGATGTCGCTCACCTGCAAAATCATGTGGAACGCCGGCAGCGCTGTCCATCCACTTTCCCGTCGCACCACTGCGCCCAATGTCCACCCCTGAGAGAATTTCAAGTCTGACATCAATAGACGTGTCCTGTTCCGGACGATACGTCACTCGCTGGCCTCCAGCATCAACGTAACTGCAAGATTTCGACTTGCCATTCCAAGTCCCCGGCGTCATGTCGAAATTGCGGCCTGAATCATGCCTGCCAGCTACAATTCGACAAACGCCATTCATACTCTTCGCTTTCACGCTTTCCTGATCTATCCAATAGATTTTTGACAGGTCATTTACCGACAAAGCATCGCTGCCGCTGTTCTGCAGGTCCCACANTGTCCATTGGTAAAGACCCTTCCAATGACCGAACTTCCATCGGCCACGAGTTGCCGGATCACATCTTTTGACATTTATGTATACTCTGCCATCCCTAGGGTTAGCTTCGTCCGGGATCATACAGTCGCCAGTGGGTCTATTGTTGGAGTCTAGCGCTTCAAGCTGGAAAAAATCACTTTTCGGGATTAGCCGCATTTTCCATCCCTGCCCAAAACGAGCATCACAAGGACGTTGGACTAACTGGCCGTCACGCGCATTGGAGATTGCGCCCTCATTGGCGTGGTACGGGTAAAGGCAGAAGCCTGTGTAGTCATTAACGATCTTCACTGTTTTGTCATATTCGACAGTGTAATCCCATCTATCGGTCTGGTCGTTGGTGCATTCATGCATGAAAACAACTGTGCCCTTATTGCGCGCTTCGTCGAGGTTCTGGGGTACATCGACGCAAAGATCGTGATCTGACTTGATTACCCCATTGTGGTCATACCAAACGGGCATGCTTCCATCCGGTGGAAACATTTCAAAAGTTTGATGGGCTGCACCGTTGCATGGGTAAAAAACAGCGTGGACGTCATGCGTCTTTGATTTTCTCTGCGCCTTCACACTTTCAGGGCGAAGACAAAAACCAGACTCTCTTTCCCGAATGGCGAACCCATGGTCACCGTCGCTACTATGTGCCTTTTTGACCACCTTCCAAAGCTGGCCCTTACCGTCTTGCCGGCAAGATTTCATTGTTAGAAACGCATCTGAGTCGCTTGGATGTGAACTCGCAATCCTCATTAATTGACGCAGATGTTCCTGCCGCGCTTGTGGTGTCTTGTCTGTTAAGTGAAATGGTGTTGTGAGGCAATCGCCATTGTGGAGAAGCTGAACATATTCCGGATTATCGATGGCTATTTTGACCGGAATTTTAAACCCCAAAATTTTCTTGGTCCGATCTTCGTAATGCACCTTATTGGTTGTGATCTGCCGGGTCATGTTGTTGAAGCGAACACGGTTCGTTGCCCACAACAAACCACCCGTATTTTCATTACAGGGGTGAAAGCTGACCCGTTTCGCATTCGTTTCGCCCAGACAAAGCCTAGAATGTCTGGCTACTAGCAGCTGTTCCCTAAACAATTCACTAGGTGGGACGTGGATATCGGTGAAGGGAATGAAAAGATCATTTTCAAGATCAATGCGAATTTTCTTCTGTTCATTGAAGAACGACAAATAGCCTTCATAAAAATCCTTATGACGTTTGACCATATGTTCTAGAAGTCCGTCACGTTTTTCTTGATAGGCTTCGATTTTACCCTTTAGCCTGCTGACGCGATCCCCATCTCCTGTCACATCCTGCCCAATTGCAGGAGTTGTCAGAGCAATGCTCAAGATCCACAGAATTCTTAAAAGCCCTAGTCTAAATTTTTGCATTGGACCACCGGTGATTTAATCCTCTGTTGAAATATCCTTCGCAAGGTCTGACCTAAGATCTTCAAGGTTTGCTTTAAGCATCTCATTAGCCTTTTTCACTTCATTGTGAGCTTGTTCTTCAAGCCTTTTTGTTTCCTCCACGATTTTACTAAAGACCGGACCCATCAATTTACTAAGACCTGGAGGTACATCCCTCTTGAAGATTTCATTAATCAAATGAAGTGGGATATAGGACATCTGCAAAAGATCAAATTCGGGGTCATCAAATTTGAATGCGAATGTTTGGCGTCCCAAATCTTTACCCAATATCACAAGATCAATTGAAAGAAGTAGTGGCCCACCCTTCATCTGATCGCCAAGACTACCTTCAAAAGTTATGTTGCTCATCTTCACAGCACCAGGGGCGGCAGCCTTGCGTTGCAACTCGCTAAGGCCGAACCGCATCCAGCCATCCATTTCTGAAAGTCCACCAATCGCCATTTCAGCAGTGTGGAGTGTGCCCATGGCGATTTCATAACTTCCTTGGAGTGACGCTAGCTCAGGGTCAAGGCCACTTGGCAGATGGTCATAAAAATCCTTGGCAGCCCTTAATACACCCTCTGCAACAGTAACCGCTGCCTGATCCTGAACATTGCATAGCCATGCGTAATGTGCGGCATCGCGACAGCTATGGGTTAGGCCACGCAGACGACGGCATCTATTCCAGTTATTGTTTGCATTCCTACAATCGCCATCCTTATTGCTTCGCAACCTGTCGACTTTGCGTTTTGCAGCATCAAGAGCCCGATCTGCGCGATTTCTCTCTCTTTGAAGCTGCTCTTTGCGAGCATCTATCTTACGCCTAAGTGACTGGACTTCTTGTTCGGCATCTTTGATTTTTTTGACTGCATCTTCATAGCCTCTGTCGAGTATTGTGAAAAAATCTGACAACTTTTCAGGTACTTCTTTAAGTGCCCAACTATCAAAACCTTCACTAACCTGACCNGCCATNTANACNAATGGCATTCCNCCATCATGCACATCGACCCCAAACGCCAGTAAAAAGTCCGCTTCGAAAAGATCATGAATTTTCTGCTGCAGAACGATTTCAAAAATACCTTCCTTAAACTTTACCTCGGCATTTTCCTCGACACCGAAGAAATCGATCATGGTATCGATTTTGAATTCAGGCGGTTTTAGGTATCCAATATCAAGTGTGATCTGATTGTTCTTAAGGACGAGACCATCAAGTTTAATGTCAGCTATTTTGTCATTCAGATAGATGCCGCTGGGACCCACACTAGTGACCGTTGAACCGAGTTCAAAATTTCCAAGATACAAATCAGCCTTCATCAGCACGCCCGGATTCGTAAGTCCAAGATCCGGGTCGGTGCTGCCAGGAGTGGCAAATGCAAATTCGAGATTTTTCACATCCGGTAGAGGAATGTTGCTTGGTATGGCAATCTCAACTTTGGGCGGCGGCGTTTTTCCTGCTGCCGCCTCACCAGCTTTGAGGCCTGCGTTGGCCATACTTGTTGCAAGTTTTACGATCTGTTCGAAATCAAGCTCTTCAATGCTACCCTTGATGGCAATACCATCTGGCAGTCCTTCTGCTTCAAGCAAGAAATCTATTTCAGCAGCCAGATCGATTTCAACGTCACCAATTTCGCTTTGTCCAGCAAAGCCGAAAATGACCTCGCCAACTGGATTGATGCCAAACTTGAGTGCCACTTGCTCAAGCACAATACCTGGCACACCCAGCGGTTCATGCCATTCGCCCTCAAGATCAAGCAAAATGCCAATGTTGTAACCCTTTTCGTCCAGTCCGATTTCCAGCTTAGAAATAAGATCGAGCTGCTCATCCTTAGGGAGTTTCAACACCACATCGCTCTGGATGCCGAACTGAAAATTTGTCGGATTGAAATCAATGAAGAACCCGACCTGTTCAGGATAGTTCAGCATCTTCGGCGAATGGGTGGCGGCGGCACTTCCTGGCCCCTGCGCGATCTGTGTCAGGATGGCCACCGAGGGAACACCACCTGAGAAAATATTCTCTAGAGTCCCCTCAATCAGCAAGTCACTGGCAATACCAATGCTGTCAAGCGCCTCAGCTACGGTTCCACCCGTATTCCCTGGCGAAAAGTTTGCCACTACTGTTATTCCACCAGCGACATTGACTAAGGCCGTGTTACCTCCATAGATCTTGCCCAACATCTGCTGGGCAATTTGTGGCAAGTCCGAAACACTTCCTTTTATTGGGTCGGGGGAGAAAATTAGTGCTGCGTCTTTGAGATGAAAGTCGGCAAGTGGGCTTCCTTTCAACGGTGGCATGATCCGCGAGAATTTATAACCGTCATCCCCTCCATGATCAGCTACCGCAAACACCCAATTCTGCCCATTTCTAAACACGGCGGCTTCAACTTCCACACCATGAAGCTTGGTTCCACCTGCTATTCCATCAGTGGAAATTTCAAGGAACTCAAAACTAAATTGTTCAGCATGCGGAACAGCCTGCAGGATTGGAACATCAGTAAAGGCGATCTCTTCATCAATCCTTATGAGACCGGCAGTCAATTCGCCCTTGGCTTCAGTCAGCTCGATCGAAACCTTTGGATTTGTCTTTCCAAAGGGATCTGCCGTGACAGCCTTGAATTCAAAACTTCCAGTCTTGAGCTTTTCATCAAAATCAATTTCAAGGGCCAGGTCCTTCAGGGCTAACCATTCAACGCCGAACGGTGCCGGAAACGGCGTGTCGCTGACAGCTTTCATTGACAATGCTGTGTCAGAAAACCCGATGTTGGAGGAGAACTCCAGGTCCTGACCCATTAGATTTGCCGAGACCCCAGATTTGATTCCCGTCCAGAGGCCTTCCAAACCGTCTGGTGAAACGTCTGCCACCTTGAATTCTGGAGCGGTTAATTGAAAAGCCCCGGGAAGGCTGGCGAGATTAATTTTTGGCATTGGAAGTGAGAGGTCCATGCCTTTATGCCGCATTTCTGGCGTGGCCGTTGCGTCGAAAAACATAGGCCCCAGCACCCCGGAAACGGGTAGGATGGTTTTCTTTTCCATACCAACAAACTGCATCAGCTGAACCATGTTAGCTGATGCCTTTAGGTCAAACTCAGCAAAGAAATTAATGCCATCTTGAAATTTTTGATCATCAGGCTTCTGCGAATCTTTCAGAATCTTGGATATAGCCGACTGTATCTGAGGCGGAAGCGTGGCTTCCTCGACTCCGAATTTTTTCCCGCCTGGCGGCACCATCATCAGGGTTAGCCCGTCGATGCTGACACCTTCGAGAGGCGTGCCTGACGCGCCTGGTATAAGATCGCCAAAGCCAAGAGGGTCAAGCGTGACCGCCATCACCGCATCCTGATAGCCCTCCGGATGGAACGCCGCGATCTCGCCACTAACACCCGCAAAGCTCAGATCAGCAATCAGATCGGCCTTGGTCACTGTGATCGCCTCAAGCTTCAGCTGGTCAAGACCCGCCAGCTTCGCCCCACCAGCAACATCCGCTGCCGTGATCCCGCGATCCCCGCCATCAAGCGTTGCAATATAGTCAACTGTGCCACCTTCGCTGCGAACCTCAACATCATACGCGGCCGTGGCCCCGTTCAACTGTGCTTCACCAGCCAACCGGAAATCCCAGCTCCGCTCCGAATATGTGGCCGCAAGGTCCAGCGTCTTTGCGGTCAGACCGGCGAAGCTGAAAAATCCCTTGGCGTCAGCGGCTCGGCCAAGCATGTCGACAACCTGCTTGCCGGCGGCGTCCTTGCCAAGAACCATCAGCGCATCGAACTGATGCGTTCTACCAAGCGCCTGCATCGCAAGATCAAGCCCAATCGTCGTGTAGGGCCCCTTCGCCGGAATACTGTCAGGATCAAGATCGGCAATCTCTGGCGGCACAACCTCGGAGATGTTGAACACTGGCTTGGTGAGCTTGAAAGAGGATGGCAAGCCCGGCACCGCGATCTTCGGCAACGCCATCGACAGCGACAGCCCCTTCATCCGCAGCTTCGGGTCCGCCTTCACATCAAACATCTGCGGGCTCATCTTCCCGATGATCGGCAAAACCGTCTCGCCAACACCGGCCGAAGCCATCAACGTCTCGACACCGCCAGAGCCCTTGATATCCAGCTCTGCAAGCATCGTCACGCCAGCATCAAACTGCGCACTAGAACGTCCCGGCTGAGACTTAGCAAGATCATCCAGAACCTGCTTGATGTTGCCGGCAATGCGTGCCGGGATCGAGACATCACCAGGCGATAACGACTTGCCTGGCGGCACCATCATCAGGGTTAGCCCGTCGATGCTGACACCTTCGAGAGGCGTGCCTGACGCGCCTGGTATAAGATCGCCAAAGCCAAGAGGGTCAAGCGTGACCGCCATCACCGCATCCTGATAGCCCTCCGGATGGAACGCCGCGATCTCGCCACTAACACCCGCAAAGCTCAGATCAGCAATCAGATCGGCCTTGGTCACTGTGATCGCCTCAAGCTTCAGCTGGTCAAGACCCGCCAGCTTCGCCCCACCAGCAACATCCGCTGCCGTGATCCCGCGATCCCCGCCATCAAGCGTTGCAATATAGTCAACTGTGCCACCTTCGCTGCGAACCTCAACATCATACGCGGCCGTGGCCCCGTTCAACTGTGCTTCACCAGCCAACCGGAAATCCCAGCTCCGCTCCGAATATGTGGCCGCAAGGTCCAGCGTCTTTGCGGTCAGACCGGCGAAGCTGAAAAATCCCTTGGCGTCAGCGGCTCGGCCAAGCATGTCGACAACCTGCTTGCCGGCGGCGTCCTTGCCAAGAACCATCAGCGCATCGAACTGATGCGTTCTACCAAGCGCCTGCATCGCAAGATCAAGCCCAATCGTCGTGTAGGGCCCCTTCGCCGGAATACTGTCAGGATCAAGATCGGCAATCTCTGGCGGCACAACCTCGGAGATGTTGAACACTGGCTTGGTGAGCTTGAAAGAGGATGGCAAGCCCGGCACCGCGATCTTCGGCAACGCCATCGACAGCGACAGCCCCTTCATCCGCAGCTTCGGGTCCGCCTTCACATCAAACATCTGCGGGCTCATCTTCCCGATGATCGGCAAAACCGTCTCGCCAACACCGGCCGAAGCCATCAACGTCTCGACACCGCCAGAGCCCTTGATGTCCAGCTCTGCAAGCATCGTCACGCCAGCATCAAACTGCGCACTAGAACGTCCCGGCTGAGACTTGGCAAGATCATCCAGAACCTGCTTGATGTTGCCGGCAATGCGTGCCGGGATCGAGACATCACCAGGCGATAACGACTTGCCTGGCGGCACCATCATCAGGGTTAGCCCGTCGATGCTGACACCTTCGAGAGGCGTGCCTGACGCGCCTGGTATAAGATCGCCAAAGCCAAGAGGGTCAAGCGTGACCGCCATCACCGCATCCTGATAGCCCTCCGGATGGAACGCCGCGATCTCGCCACTAACACCCGCAAAGCTCAGATCAGCAATCAGATCGGCCTTGGTCACTGTGATCGCCTCAAGCTTCAGCTGGTCAAGACCCGCCAGCTTCGCCCCACCAGCAACATCCGCTGCCGTGATCCCGCGATCCCCGCCATCAAGCGTTGCAATATAGTCAACTGTGCCACCTTCGCTGCGAACCTCAACATCATACGCGGCCGTGGCCCCGTTCAACTGTGCTTCACCAGCCAACCGGAAATCCCAGCTCCGCTCCGAATATGTGGCCGCAAGGTCCAGCGTCTTTGCGGTCAGACCGGCGAAGCTGAAAAATCCCTTGGCGTCAGCGGCTCGGCCAAGCATGTCGACAACCTGCTTGCCGGCGGCGTCCTTGCCAAGAACCATCAGCGCATCGAACTGATGCGTTCTACCAAGCGCCTGCATCGCAAGATCAAGCCCAATCGTCGTGTAGGGCCCCTTCGCCGGAATACTGTCAGGATCAAGATCGGCAATCTCTGGCGGCACAACCTCGGAGATGTTGAACACTGGCTTGGTGAGCTTGAAAGAGGATGGCAAGCCCGGCACCGCGATCTTCGGCAACGCCATCGACAGCGACAGCCCCTTCATCCGCAGCTTCGGGTCCGCCTTCACATCAAACATCTGCGGGCTCATCTTCCCGATGATCGGCAAAACCGTCTCGCCAACACCGGCCGAAGCCATCAACGTCTCGACACCGCCAGAGCCCTTGATGTCCAGCTCTGCAAGCATCGTCACGCCAGCATCAAACTGCGCACTAGAACGTCCCGGCTGAGACTTAGCAAGATCATCCAGAACCTGCTTGATGTTGCCGGCAATGCGTGCCGGGATCGAGACATCACCAGGCGATAACGACTTGCCTGGCGGCACCATCATCAGGGTTAGCCCGTCGATGCTGACACCTTCGAGAGGCGTGCCTGACGCGCCTGGTATAAGATCGCCAAAGCCAAGAGGGTCAAGCGTGACCGCCATCACCGCATCCTGATAGCCCTCCGGATGGAACGCCGCGATCTCGCCACTAACACCCGCAAAGCTCAGATCAGCAATCAGATCGGCCTTGGTCACTGTGATCGCCTCAAGCTTCAGCTGGTCAAGACCCGCCAGCTTCGCCCCACCAGCAACATCCGCTGCCGTGATCCCGCGATCCCCGCCATCAAGCGTTGCAATATAGTCAACTGTGCCACCTTCGCTGCGAACCTCAACATCATACGCGGCCGTGGCCCCGTTCAACTGTGCTTCACCAGCCAACCGGAAATCCCAGCTCCGCTCCGAATATGTGGCCGCAAGGTCCAGCGTCTTTGCGGTCAGACCGGCGAAGCTGAAAAATCCCTTGGCGTCAGCGGCTCGGCCAAGCATGTCGACAACCTGCTTGCCGGCGGCGTCCTTGCCAAGAACCATCAGCGCATCGAACTGATGCGTTCTACCAAGCGCCTGCATCGCAAGATCAAGCCCAATCGTCGTGTAGGGCCCCTTCGCCGGAATACTGTCAGGATCAAGATCGGCAATCTCTGGCGGCACAACCTCGGAGATGTTGAACACTGGCTTGGTGAGCTTGAAAGAGGATGGCAAGCCCGGCACCGCGATCTTCGGCAACGCCATCGACAGCGACAGCCCCTTCATCCGCAGCTTCGGGTCCGCCTTCACATCAAACATCTGCGGGCTCATCTTCCCGATGATCGGCAAAACCGTCTCGCCAACACCGGCCGAAGCCATCAACGTCTCGACACCGCCAGAGCCCTTGATATCCAGCTCTGCAAGCATCGTCACGCCAGCATCAAACTGCGCACTAGAACGTCCCGGCTGAGACTTAGCAAGATCATCCAGAACCTGCTTGATGTTGCCGGCAATGCGTGCCGGGATCGAGACATCACCAGGCGATAACGACTTGCCTGGCGGCACCATCATCAGGGTTAGCCCGTCGATGCTGACACCTTCGAGAGGCGTGCCTGACGCGCCTGGTATAAGATCGCCAAAGCCAAGAGGGTCAAGCGTGACCGCCATCACCGCATCCTGATAGCCCTCCGGATGGAACGCCGCGATCTCGCCACTAACACCCGCAAAGCTCAGATCAGCAATCAGATCGGCCTTGGTCACTGTGATCGCCTCAAGCTTCAGCTGGTCAAGACCCGCCAGCTTCGCCCCACCAGCAACATCCGCTGCCGTGATCCCGCGATCCCCGCCATCAAGCGTTGCAATATAGTCAACTGTGCCACCTTCGCTGCGAACCTCAACATCATACGCGGCCGTGGCCCCGTTCAACTGTGCTTCACCAGCCAACCGGAAATCCCAGCTCCGCTCCGAATATGTGGCCGCAAGGTCCAGCGTCTTTGCGGTCAGACCGGCGAAGCTGAAAAATCCCTTGGCGTCAGCGGCTCGGCCAAGCATGTCGACAACCTGCTTGCCGGCGGCGTCCTTGCCAAGAACCATCAGCGCATCGAACTGATGCGTTCTACCAAGCGCCTGCATCGCAAGATCAAGCCCAATCGTCGTGTAGGGCCCCTTCGCCGGAATACTGTCAGGATCAAGATCGGCAATCTCTGGCGGCACAACCTCGGAGATGTTGAACACTGGCTTGGTGAGCTTGAAAGAGGATGGCAAGCCCGGCACCGCGATCTTCGGCAACGCCATCGACAGCGACAGCCCCTTCATCCGCAGCTTCGGGTCCGCCTTCACATCAAACATCTGCGGGCTCATCTTCCCGATGATCGGCAAAACCGTCTCGCCAACACCGGCCGAAGCCATCAACGTCTCGACACCGCCAGAGCCCTTGATNTCCAGCTCTGCAAGCATCGTCACGCCAGCATCAAACTGCGCACTAGAACGTCCCGGCTGAGACTTGGCAAGATCATCCAGAACCTGCTTGATGTTGCCGGCAATGCGTGCCGGGATCGAGACATCACCAGGCGATAACGACTTGCCTGGCGGCACCATCATCAGGGTTAGCCCGTCGATGCTGACACCTTCGAGAGGCGTGCCTGACGCGCCTGGTATAAGATCGCCAAAGCCAAGAGGGTCAAGCGTGACCGCCATCACCGCATCCTGATAGCCCTCCGGATGGAACGCCGCGATCTCGCCACTAACACCCGCAAAGCTCAGATCAGCAATCAGATCGGCCTTGGTCACTGTGATCGCCTCAAGCTTCAGCTGGTCAAGACCCGCCAGCTTCGCCCCACCAGCAACATCCGCTGCCGTGATCCCGCGATCCCCGCCATCAAGCGTTGCAATATAGTCAACTGTGCCACCTTCGCTGCGAACCTCAACATCATACGCGGCCGTGGCCCCGTTCAACTGTGCTTCACCAGCCAACCGGAAATCCCAGCTCCGCTCCGAATATGTGGCCGCAAGGTCCAGCGTCTTTGCGGTCAGACCGGCGAAGCTGAAAAATCCCTTGGCGTCAGCGGCTCGGCCAAGCATGTCGACAACCTGCTTGCCGGCGGCGTCCTTGCCAAGAACCATCAGCGCATCGAACTGATGCGTTCTACCAAGCGCCTGCATCGCAAGATCAAGCCCAATCGTCGTGTAGGGCCCCTTCGCCGGAATACTGTCAGGATCAAGATCGGCAATCTCTGGCGGCACAACCTCGGAGATGTTGAACACTGGCTTGGTGAGCTTGAAAGAGGATGGCAAGCCCGGCACCGCGATCTTCGGCAACGCCATCGACAGCGACAGCCCCTTCATCCGCAGCTTCGGGTCCGCCTTCACATCAAACATCTGCGGGCTCATCTTCCCGATGATCGGCAAAACCGTCTCGCCAACACCGGCCGAAGCCATCAACGTCTCGACACCGCCAGAGCCCTTGATATCCAGCTCTGCAAGCATCGTCACGCCAGCATCAAACTGCGCACTAGAACGTCCCGGCTGAGACTTAGCAAGATCATCCAGAACCTGCTTGATGTTGCCGGCAATGCGTGCCGGGATCGAGACATCACCAGGCGATAACGACTTGCCTGGCGGCACCATCATCAGGGTTAGCCCGTCGATGCTGACACCTTCGAGAGGCGTGCCTGACGCGCCTGGTATAAGATCGCCAAAGCCAAGAGGGTCAAGCGTGACCGCCATCACCGCATCCTGATAGCCCTCCGGATGGAACGCCGCGATCTCGCCACTAACACCCGCAAAGCTCAGATCAGCAATCAGATCGGCCTTGGTCACTGTGATCGCCTCAAGCTTCAGCTGGTCAAGACCCGCCAGCTTCGCCCCACCAGCAACATCCGCTGCCGTGATCCCGCGATCCCCGCCATCAAGCGTTGCAATATAGTCAACTGTGCCACCTTCGCTGCGAACCTCAACATCATACGCGGCCGTGGCCCCGTTCAACTGTGCTTCACCAGCCAACCGGAAATCCCAGCTCCGCTCCGAATATGTGGCCGCAAGGTCCAGCGTCTTTGCGGTCAGACCGGCGAAGCTGAAAAATCCCTTGGCGTCAGCGGCTCGGCCAAGCATGTCGACAACCTGCTTGCCGGCGGCGTCCTTGCCAAGAACCATCAGCGCATCGAACTGATGCGTTCTACCAAGCGCCTGCATCGCAAGATCAAGCCCAATCGTCGTGTAGGGCCCCTTCGCCGGAATACTGTCAGGATCAAGATCGGCAATCTCTGGCGGCACAACCTCGGAGATGTTGAACACTGGCTTGGTGAGCTTGAAAGAGGATGGCAAGCCCGGCACCGCGATCTTCGGCAACGCCATCGACAGCGACAGCCCCTTCATCCGCAGCTTCGGGTCCGCCTTCACATCAAACATCTGCGGGCTCATCTTCCCGATGATCGGCAAAACCGTCTCGCCAACACCGGCCGAAGCCATCAACGTCTCGACACCGCCAGAGCCCTTGATNTCCAGCTCTGCAAGCATCGTCACGCCAGCATCAAACTGCGCACTAGAACGTCCCGGCTGAGACTTAGCAAGATCATCCAGAACCTGCTTGATGTTGCCGGCAATGCGTGCCGGGATCGAGACATCACCAGGCGATAACGACTTGCCTGGCGGCACCATCATCAGGGTTAGCCCGTCGATGCTGACACCTTCGAGAGGCGTGCCTGACGCGCCTGGTATAAGATCGCCAAAGCCAAGAGGGTCAAGCGTGACCGCCATCACCGCATCCTGATAGCCCTCCGGATGGAACGCCGCGATCTCGCCACTAACACCCGCAAAGCTCAGATCAGCAATCAGATCGGCCTTGGTCACTGTGATCGCCTCAAGCTTCAGCTGGTCAAGACCCGCCAGCTTCGCCCCACCAGCAACATCCGCTGCCGTGATCCCGCGATCCCCGCCATCAAGCGTTGCAATATAGTCAACTGTGCCACCTTCGCTGCGAACCTCAACATCATACGCGGCCGTGGCCCCGTTCAACTGTGCTTCACCAGCCAACCGGAAATCCCAGCTCCGCTCCGAATATGTGGCCGCAAGGTCCAGCGTCTTTGCGGTCAGACCGGCGAAGCTGAAAAATCCCTTGGCGTCAGCGGCTCGGCCAAGCATGTCGACAACCTGCTTGCCGGCGGCGTCCTTGCCAAGAACCATCAGCGCATCGAACTGATGCGTTCTACCAAGCGCCTGCATCGCAAGATCAAGCCCAATCGTCGTGTAGGGCCCCTTCGCCGGAATACTGTCAGGATCAAGATCGGCAATCTCTGGCGGCACAACCTCGGAGATGTTGAACACTGGCTTGGTGAGCTTGAAAGAGGATGGCAAGCCCGGCACCGCGATCTTCGGCAACGCCATCGACAGCGACAGCCCCTTCATCCGCAGCTTCGGGTCCGCCTTCACATCAAACATCTGCGGGCTCATCTTCCCGATGATCGGCAAAACCGTCTCGCCAACACCGGCCGAAGCCATCAACGTCTCGACACCGCCAGAGCCCTTGATNTCCAGCTCTGCAAGCATCGTCACGCCAGCATCAAACTGCGCACTAGAACGTCCCGGCTGAGACTTAGCAAGATCATCCAGAACCTGCTTGATGTTGCCGGCAATGCGTGCCGGGATCGAGACATCACCAGGCGATAACGACTTGCCTGGCGGCACCATCATCAGGGTTAGCCCGTCGATGCTGACACCTTCGAGAGGCGTGCCTGACGCGCCTGGTATAAGATCGCCAAAGCCAAGAGGGTCAAGCGTGACCGCCATCACCGCATCCTGATAGCCCTCCGGATGGAACGCCGCGATCTCGCCACTAACACCCGCAAAGCTCAGATCAGCAATCAGATCGGCCTTGGTCACTGTGATCGCCTCAAGCTTCAGCTGGTCAAGACCCGCCAGCTTCGCCCCACCAGCAACATCCGCTGCCGTGATCCCGCGATCCCCGCCATCAAGCGTTGCAATATAGTCAACTGTGCCACCTTCGCTGCGAACCTCAACATCATACGCGGCCGTGGCCCCGTTCAACTGTGCTTCACCAGCCAACCGGAAATCCCAGCTCCGCTCCGAATATGTGGCCGCAAGGTCCAGCGTCTTTGCGGTCAGACCGGCGAAGCTGAAAAATCCCTTGGCGTCAGCGGCTCGGCCAAGCATGTCGACAACCTGCTTGCCGGCGGCGTCCTTGCCAAGAACCATCAGCGCATCGAACTGATGCGTTCTACCAAGCGCCTGCATCGCAAGATCAAGCCCAATCGTCGTGTAGGGCCCCTTCGCCGGAATACTGTCAGGATCAAGATCGGCAATCTCTGGCGGCACAACCTCGGAGATGTTGAACACTGGCTTGGTGAGCTTGAAAGAGGATGGCAAGCCCGGCACCGCGATCTTCGGCAACGCCATCGACAGCGACAGCCCCTTCATCCGCAGCTTCGGGTCCGCCTTCACATCAAACATCTGCGGGCTCATCTTCCCGATGATCGGCAAAACCGTCTCGCCAACACCGGCCGAAGCCATCAACGTCTCGACACCGCCAGAGCCCTTGATATCCAGCTCTGCAAGCATCGTCACGCCAGCATCAAACTGCGCACTAGAACGTCCCGGCTGAGACTTAGCAAGATCATCCAGAACCTGCTTGATGTTGCCGGCAATGCGTGCCGGGATCGAGACATCACCAGGCGATAACGACTTGCCTGGCGGCACCATCATCAGGGTTAGCCCGTCGATGCTGACACCTTCGAGAGGCGTGCCTGACGCGCCTGGTATAAGATCGCCAAAGCCAAGAGGGTCAAGCGTGACCGCCATCACCGCATCCTGATAGCCCTCCGGATGGAACGCCGCGATCTCGCCACTAACACCCGCAAAGCTCAGATCAGCAATCAGATCGGCCTTGGTCACTGTGATCGCCTCAAGCTTCAGCTGGTCAAGACCCGCCAGCTTCGCCCCACCAGCAACATCCGCTGCCGTGATCCCGCGATCCCCGCCATCAAGCGTTGCAATATAGTCAACTGTGCCACCTTCGCTGCGAACCTCAACATCATACGCGGCCGTGGCCCCGTTCAACTGTGCTTCACCAGCCAACCGGAAATCCCAGCTCCGCTCCGAATATGTGGCCGCAAGGTCCAGCGTCTTTGCGGTCAGACCGGCGAAGCTGAAAAATCCCTTGGCGTCAGCGGCTCGGCCAAGCATGTCGACAACCTGCTTGCCGGCGGCGTCCTTGCCAAGAACCATCAGCGCATCGAACTGATGCGTTCTACCAAGCGCCTGCATCGCAAGATCAAGCCCAATCGTCGTGTAGGGCCCCTTC
>FUFK010065182.1_pt1 | contig 17432 bp, 8 predicted proteins | sample 1021851 | NCBI WGS metagenome assembly FUFK01 (sample SAMEA51879418, study PRJEB19060) | metagenome | reverse complement strand
CGTTGACGTCACTCTAACCAAGATCGGTGTCGGTAACGAAGATGACAAGGTCATCAGAACCGTTACTGCATACGCTGACGCTTCGAATTGAGCCGATTGGAGCGCTTCTGAGATGGAGCAAAACCGTCGACTTTTTAGGACATCAATGCAGGTTCTAGCGCAATATTGATACACCGTCTTGACAGCAATTGAACTCCGCGTAAGGGGAGGTCAAAAGATGGACGAATTAGAAGAGCAAATCAGCCTATATGAAGCAATTATCGAAGTGAACTACGAGTACTGGATTACGGAGAATGAACTGGATGTTGACATCGAGGATTTCCGCCTCCAGGTAGACATGCGATACCGTGTCCGTTACCAGACATTTCCAGTAGGAGATGCTGATATTGAAGCACGTATGGATGAAATCTGTGATGAAATCGGAGAAGAGTTAGTCGAGAGCGAGCAAGCCGCTCAAGTGAATGAAGAAGCAAACAAACTCAGAGACCGCTTCCTGAAGAGCGTTGAAATCTTCCTGCGACAGAAGTCCATGGCCTATGAGCAAAGCTACCCACAAAACCGCCGCCTCAAGCGCAAGGACATCAAAGTCATCCAGCGTATTGACTTCATCACCGATGTAATCGATGAGAAGAATGCGTATGTGGAGATCTTCGATGAAATGGTCGAGGAAGGTTACTTCCAANTAGTCGAGAAAGGCGGNCACGAGAAGCACGACATCTTCCACGTCGTCCAAGTCTAATCAGTAAGACCTGTACTTCGTGACACTGAAGCGAACGTTGTCAGACTGGGTAACCATGTATTTCGCATACAATTCTGGCTCTTGCTCCTTCAGTGCAGCAGTATCTAGGGACGTCTTCTCTTGGACTTCCCTCTTCCATTTGCAAACACCATTGATTTCGGAGTTATCTGCACAAGCATGTTGGATTTTAAGAGAGTAGTACTCTCCCATTATTCCTTCCTCTGCTTCCTTTTCATACAACTCTAACCACTTCTGATGCAGGGCTTCGATGCTTGCATCCCTGTTCACCAATGAATCTGATGCAGTGTTGATTTCACCGAGTTCTTCCTTGGCCTTCTTTAGGTCTTGATTGAGTTCCTTGTAGCTTTTTGCTGCAGAAGGCTTGCCTGAAATAGAGAATGTCTTGGACATCTTAGACTCTGTTTTTTGGTACTTCGCGAATATTTCTGGATTTGCAGCCTCGAAGGATTTCTTGTCGAACTTTTGTCCACCTGCGACAACGGTTTGAGTTGCCACGCCTTCCAAACCGCCTGTAGTCGATGTTAATTTCCTCATTTCAATGGTAATGAAATCCTGTTGTAACTTGTGCAAGACCCTGTTTTTCTGATGATTTACGTATGATTTGTAGTAGCCTTCAACAGTCGAATCTGGCTCGACTGTTGAACCATTAGATTCTGATTGTGAGAGTAACTTTACTCCTTTAGCTTCACTTAACACATCATTGAGCAAGTCATTGACTCTATTTGCCTCTTTGACAGCATCTGCCAGGTCTTTATCGTCCAGCAAGAACCATTCACCATGCACTCTCTTCGTTGCAAACCTGTGGTGCATGTAGGTCTCTAAGTCGTCGATGAAATTGGTCCGAATGCTATCCGCAAATTCCACAATTAGCCTTGGGTTGCCTGTTTGGTGGTCGTTAGACCTGTCGGAAACTGGGCGGTCATAATCGGTCTTGCCGATCTTCACGTATTGATAACGTTCACCTGTTTTGAAATCTATTTCACCCAAGAAATAGAGCCAGCCTTCTTTGTTTTTCAATGCCATCTCAATCACTCTTCCCAGTGTACACACCTACAAATCGTATTCGACTGCAGAACCGAATCCAGGACCGCTTCACATTACGGAAACTTCGGAGTTTCTGCCACCTGAATCGCTGAGCCTTGGCGTAGGCTTGTAAGCCATGCCTCTTCTCTGCAGGACATCCTTGAGACCTTCTTCTAAGTCCTCGGCTAGAATCTCATCTCTATCATGGGAAATCGCTTCAATCATTGAGGTTTGAACTACTTCACGAATCCAAGCTCCAGAGAGGCCCTCTGACTTGGATGCGACCTTGTCAATCACTTTACCAGANACAATCTTGGTAGGCATGTTNCGCATCAAGTTCTGAATGATTTCCTTGCGCTGAGCTCTNTCAGGCAGAGGNACTTCGATGATACGGTCAAAGCGACCTGGACGGTCTGAAATTGCTGGGTCGATGTTCTCGGTGTGGTTGGTTGTAGCAAGAACAACAACTCCGTTGTTAGTCTCCATTCCATCCATTGCTTGGAGGTATTCTCCTAAGATAGGGTGGTCNGTGAACTTTCTANNGACNGTTCCNGCNGTATCGATATCCTCGATNATAANCAAAGTAGGTGAAAGNCGACGTGCTAGCTTGAATGCNGCCTTCACATCGTGCCTNTNCTGAATCATTTCTGCTGAAATCAGNATNGTTGTAGTCTCTGCTTCTGCNGCAAGAGACTTNGCATACATNGTCTTNCCAGTACCAGGNGCNCCTGANAGAATGATNCCACGAGAGTTNGGTAGTCCTCTCTCGTTTAGAATAGGCATCAAACGTAGGAATCCAAGGACATCCTTCTCCATCTGCTTACGAATGGAAGGGTTCCATGCAAGCAACTCATCAACCATGTCGCTACGCTTCAGGAAGTTGTATTGCATGTCAATGAATGCTCCATTAAGTGGACCATTTGCATAGAAATCGTCTTCCAACTCATCGATTAACTCAACGCCACGACCTTCTTCGGTAGTGATGATAACTAGGCGTTGGTCGCCATCTTGGTCCTTGGAAGAAATGACTACGAAACGCTCACCATCGCGCTCGTAAAAGCGGTAACCGTGTTGCATGAAACGAACTGTACCACTCGTCACCGAGTTGCAAGTTTCCGTAAGTAGCCTGAGTTTCCAATTTACCTTCAATATCAAATTCCTTGACTAGGTCATCTTTCNAAAAGAAGGTGTCCATGTGCAGCTTGATTAGAGAACCAAGGTTGTTGGACCAATATCTGAAATCCATCTTGTCCTCTCCACCGATGAACTCTCTTGTCATCTGGCGGGCTTTGGAATACTTAGGTGGGTTGACCTTTTCCTTAGCACGGGTCTTTGCGGCTTCAAACTCTTCCATGTCAACCTTGAATTGACCGAGCGGGGTGCTAACTACAAATGTAGACGGGGATGATTCGCCCTCCTCGCCTTCGTCCATTTCTTCTGTTGGGAAGAGACCCTTCAGCTCTACCATGAGTGAATCTAGTTGCTCTAGGTCCTTCTCTGCCGCTGCTGCTGCCATCTCTGCCATGATTTCTTCTAATCTTTCAATGTCTTTCTCAAATTGGTCTGCCATTTTTTCACCTTCTTTTGTCTGTGTTGTTTACTAAATTGTGAATAAAATCTGAGAATTGACGGAAATAACAGGTTAAACCTAGTTAGGTGTCTCCCGCTACAATAGGAAGTTAGAGTCGGTATCACTTAAATCCATGGAAATCTAAATCCTCTCCGTCTGTTTTTGCTTGCAGGCTGAATGTAGAGTAGTGAGGCGAACACAGGGCCGAAGCCCTGTGTCCGCCAGATCTCCCCGCTCATCTGCGGGTGTGCGGCTTTTGCTTGTAGGCATCCACCCTTTCACGTAGGTAAGGACGGAAGTGGTGCATGTGCGGTTCATGACTGATAACGAAGTGCTTAGGGATAAACACCCTAATTTCCCATTCTCCTGTCAATGTATTCCAATCGCCCGAGCGTGAAAGTTTGCTCCACGCATTGAACAATCGCTCATTCACCTTGTCTAAGACATCGCCTGTACAATTACAGCGACCTCTTGTAGGCCTTCTGGTTTCTGTGATAGGGACGAATCCCCTACCAGTACCAATAGACCTGGTCTTTACCTTCTTGTCTTGCTCAGACCGGTTTGGGATTTTGCGTCCCGTGTGGCGGTCCTTGCCGTTGTGTACTCTTTTGTTGTGTCTCCTAACCATTGTTTTCCAACTCCCTGTTTTTTCCATTACTCCTCGGCTGATTTCTCGGGCCTTTCGGCCATCAGCATCGCATAGATCTAACAGGGGGGTCAGAGTTCTTCGAACACAACATTACTCTATACGCCGTGGTACTTAAACCCGACGAAGGAAAACCCCAATTGGCATACCTTTAGAATCCTCAAAACCGTTCATGATAGGGCAAAATGCCGACACAATCATGAATGGGTTTCCTTGCGCAGTACAATTCGGTGAGCAGTATGCTTGAGCAAATTGATGATGCTATCAATACCATCAACGAATTGAACGTATGGGCAAAGTGGGGTATAGGTGCTTTCCTAACTTTGGTNGCATTGGGATTCATGAGACTAATTTTGAAAAAGGTCGTATTGGATTTTGTCAAGAAGACCAAGTTCGATTGGGATGACAAGTTATTCGCACCGGTTTCAAAGCGCATATACTTCTTCGTAATGACAGCAGGTTTCCACCTCTCTATGAACTGGATTGTTGGAGACGATTCTGATTTTGCATTCACTTTCTTACCATTGATTCAAGCGATTTACATTATCCTTTCCGCATCGCTGCTTAGCGTTGCATTCAAGGTGTTGATCCCTGAATTGATGAACAGATTCTCTGATCCAACAAGCGTTACAGTTTCAGGAAGTAACTCCCTAATCATCTTCATATTCCGTGCAGCGGTTTGGTTTGGAGGTCTTTACCTTGCATTATCCGAACTTGGTATCGAATTGTTTGGTGTATTGGCATCATTAGCTGTATTCTCGTTAATTATTGGATTAGCAATGCAGCAAACCCTAGGAAACATTGTCAACTCGTTCATGCTTGCATTGGACCAACCATTCGAAGTAGGAGACAGAATCGAAGTTGAAGGAAAAATGGGGTCTGTAGTTTCAGTAGGAATCTTGTCAACAAAGATTCTAACCCACGAAGAAAATCTAGTAGTTATTCCAAACAACAGCCTGGTCAACTCCACAGTCATAAACCACGCAAGAGGTGGAGGAGACGGTGTAGGCCGCAGAATTTCATTGGTTCAAGACATTGGAGTGTCATATGATGAAGACATCTCTCACGTCAAGTACACCGTTCTTCAATTGATGCGTGAGTGTCCTTATGTTCTGAAGAAGCCAGACCCGAGAGTTCTTCTCATCGAGTTGGGAGACTTCGCTAAGGTTTTCAGAATGTATGGATGGGTCGAGGATTACTCAGATGAATACGTAGCTCGTGATTGGTTGCTCAAGAATATCGATGAAAGATTCAAGTCAGAAGGAATCGAAATACCATTCCCGACATCTGTCGAAATCTCCGGCAAGGCAAGTGTTGGATTCAACAAGAATCACAAGAATGCAAGTGTGAGAAAGGCTCGCCTGCAGATGGTCAAGGAAGACAAGCAACTGAACAAGGAAAGAGCAGCTGCTAAGGAAGAAATTGAAATCATCACCGAGAAGTTGAAAGATCCAGATTTGGATAAGAAGACCAAGGCTGTACTTGAGGAAGACCTACGTGAATTGAACAGTCTACTCAGCATGTTCGAAGCCGGTGGCGACGATTGAGGTGATTCAATGACTGTAGCTAACTCGAATCAATCGTTTGGTTTGAGATATATGCAATTGGACATCTCCCGCGAAACTGCACATGATTTACCTGGTGTGAGTTTTGCAAACTCATTCAAAGTCTGTGAATTCGTCAGCCGTGTTTCAAGCAATGAAATCGGCATGGTCTGCTTTCTCAAAGTTAGTTTTGATGACCCAAAAGCATTGGAGGAAAGCAACCCTGCGTTCGAACTTTTGGAAGTCATATCGCAAACCAACAATGCTGCTTTGATCAAAGCGCAGACGCTTGGTCCNCTACCCAAAATCTTCTCCTCGAATGAAGAGGTTTGGTGGATAAGTCCAACTTATGTCAGCAGAAATGGAATGAAAATCACTCTCAAAGGGACACGCAAAGGCATGCGTTCGGTGAGAGAAGAACTGTACAAATTAGTCGGAGATGGATACAAAGTCAAATTGGGTTCTGAATCGATACACAACCCTGAATTTATTGATTTGCTTCCTGAAAAACAGAGAGCAGTCCTCAACAAAGCAGTCGAAATGGGCTATTACAGCCGCCCTAGAAAATGCACTCAAAGGGATATCGCTCGAGAGATGAATGTCAAACAAGCAACAATCAGCGAGCATCTCCAATCCGCTGAATCGAAAATAATCAATTCGCTGACCATCCCCTGACCTTTCATGATAGGGGGGAAAGGCTATGGCTCGCGAGCGCGAGCGCGAGGCATGCGCCCAGCATCGCTACGCACATCCGCCCTTCTGTTGACACTAATCATGGTCCTAATGCCCATGACTCCGTTCGCAGACCAGAACTTCGAATCGAGTGACAGCAAGCCCGAATCGAATGAACCTTTGAATGAACAAATCATTCTCACAGCCGGAGGTACTGGAAATGCAGATTCAATTGCATTCGGATTACAGTCCGGATGTGCTATTGGAGCGTCTGGCAGCATCAAGTGTTGGGGTAACGGTGGCGACGGACAACTCGGCCTGGGTAACACCCAGAACATCGGAGACAGTTCAGATGAGACTGGAACTGACCTGCCGTTCGTTAATCTCGGAACTAATGCATCGGTGGACAAGATTGTCATGGGCGACAAGCATTCTTGTGCACTATTCACCAACGGCTCAGTCAAGTGCTGGGGAGAATCATCAGTACTGGGACTGGGATACTCAACAAGCGATGGCGGCTTTGGTGACGGATACCTGGAAACTGGCGACACATTGCCGTTCTTGCAATTCCCTACTGGCCGACACGCTACAATGATTGAAGCTGGTAAGAGCCACACCTGTGCAGTAATGGACAACGATGACCTAATCTGCTGGGGAGACAACTCCAAGGGACAACTCGGTCTTGGCGACACTGCCCATCGAGGAGACGCTGTTGGTGAAATCGGAAGCAACTTCGCAGTAACTAGCGTGCCTACTGGCCGAACTGTCGACAGCATGGCTCTGGGCTGGGACCACACCTGTGTTGTTTGGGATAACTACAGCGTATCCTGCTGGGGTGGCAACGACAACGGACAACTCGGATTAGATTCAACAACCGACATCGGAGACGGTGCAGGAGAGATGGGAGACAACTTGGACTTCCTAGACCTTCCAGGAACCGCTAGCGCAATCACTGCAGGTGATGGCTTCACTTGTGCAATCGTCGACGACAGTGGAACTGACAGAGCATTCTGTTGGGGATTGAATGACTATGGACAACTTGGAATTGAAAATACGATTAATGTCGGAGATGGATCAGGAGGCTCTATGTCTTCTATCAGTAATGCTCTGACTGCCCAAGTCCAGGCAATTGACGCTGGAGAAGACCACGTTTGTGCCATTGTAGTAGTCGGTAGTTACAGACCAGTTCAATGCTGGGGTAACGGAGCAGATGGAAGACTAGGCTATGGTAGCCAAGACAGTCGAGGAACTGGCCCGGGCTCTACTAACGGAATGGGTAGTAACTTGGGTTATGTTCGATTAACTTCACAAAGTAACCACTACACATATACTGTGACCGACATAGAAGTTGGAGCCGGAACTACATGTGTAATAATGTCGAACAACGATATTGTATGCTGGGGAGACAACGGAATCGGTCAACTCGGATATGGAGATACTGAAGACCGTGGAGATGGTCAAACCGATCTACCATTTACAACCGAATTATCTCTAAAACTTGATGAAGAAGTCATGGACAATGCTTGTGACATTCTTGCAGTACCTGAATCAAGAGATGAACTAGACAAGAGATTAGATTCCGATTCTAGCGACACTGGTGACTTGATTTCCATGTTTGAAATCCCAACTACTGGGTGCCCAGCAATCGCATACTACGACTCCGGTAGTGGCAACCTCAAATTCGCTGCTTACGATAACGGAATGTGGTCTGTTGAAACTCTGGGCAGCGACTCAGGAATCACGGATATTGACCTCGTAGTAGATTCTAACGGCATACCACACATTATGCACCTGAGCTCAACCAATACATATCCAGATTACACAACTAAGGCAGACGGAATGTGGGCTGAGAGCACTTTGCAAGTTGTGACAGAGAGCTTATCTCTATCAATCGATGATAGCGATTCAATTACTTTCGCACGTTACGATGATGTCTGATTCAATGAACTCAATATATCAACTTGTTAGTTACTCATGTTCAGCAGATTGTGACACTTGGTCTAACTGGAACCAAGATAGTACTGTAAATCAAGATACGGCTCACTTCGAGACTGTTGATGGCCATCAAGTCTACATCGACGGTAACCATGATGGGTTATACTATCGCATAGACTCTGCAGGCTCCTCATACCTTGTATCTCGTGAGGTATCACAATCTGATACCTACATGGTAACAAGCATCGATTCCGCTCCTGATGGAACAGTTGGTATCGCTCACACAAACGATACAACATACAAGACNTACTTCTCACACTGTTCAAGCACNTGTTCTAGTTCATCNTCTTGGACTACTGAACTTGTTTCNAATGACACTTCGAGNCAAGTAGTTCTGCAATATGCTGCAGATGGCACACCTTGGATTCTACTCAAGCACAACACATCTGGAGAGACACTATTCCACAGAGAAAACGGCCAATGGGAAGAACACACATTCTCCAACTGGCCTGGTGATTCTGATTCCTTTGGAATGATTATCAACTCTGCAGGATACATTTACACTTCACTACACCTAGTTAGCGCTGGGGAACTTTGGGCAGTAACCAATCCTACCGTAGCAGGAACTGGTTTGTCGATGGACGCAGACGGTGACGGCTGGATTGGAATGAGAGAATTAGCATGTGGCACAGATCGCATGGATTCTTCCTCCACTCCTGTCGATTTCGACATGGATGGCCATTGTGACTCCATTGACACACATGTCGATTTNCCAGCAACCGGAGATTCTGATGTCCTNGCACAAGGAATGGACTTNGCTTGTGCAATCGTTAACGAAGGCGACATCGAATGTTGGGGTGACAACACCTACGGCAAGCTAGGTGGTTCTGCATCTGGAGTTTCTTGGCCGGCAGGATTTACAGCAATCAGTATCGATGCTGGAGAGAGCCACGCATGTGCTCTATCTGCCGAACTGCAAATTATGTGCTGGGGAAGAAACAANTACGGACAAATTGGAATCGGCACAACTTCTGCCTCGGAGCCTCCAACTATCCTGAACACCGATACATTTGCCTCTTTTGGGAACTCAAACCATGCTTGGTATAGTTCTCTTGAAGAAGCATATCTTGACTTAGCAGTTGGAGCAAACCACGCTTGCGCGCTAATGAAGCCAATCCAATATTATGATGATGAACAGGTTGTATGTTGGGGTAACGGTGCTGATTCTCAAACCGGTCAGTACGCAGTAACCGACTCCACAGCAGGCTATGAGGACGACTTTGAAACTGGCAGTCCGTCTTCGATATGGACTTTAGAAGGAACTGGTGGCCAATTCGGTTCTCAGTGGATTGTTGACACCACTGATGCATCATCCGGTTCTAATTCATTCAGATCTAATACTCACCAGTCGAACTCAGATGTTGGATTCTCAATCACAAAGCAATTCCAGTCCGGTTATGTTTCCTTTGATTTCAAAACAGATACTTGTCCAGTCTTGAACAATTGTAACGATAGGTTTGAGTTCTCAATTGACAATACAGTCATGAACTCTACTAAAGGACAAAATGGATGGTCTACCTTCACTGCGAATGTCACTACAGGAATCCACACTCTAAGATGGACATTCATCAAGGATGGCAGTAGCACCAACGACGCTAATGGAGACTATGTCGCTGTAGACAATATCGATATCCGTACAGGTTTCAGAATCGAGAGCGGAGGCGTACTCGATGAGCCACAGAGAATGGACATTAACACAAACGGATTGGTGACTTCAATTGTAGCTGGTGAAAGGCACACCTGTATCACTAACCACCTAGAGGAACTACTCTGTATGGGATACAACGGTGGCAGCAATCACATGGTACTGGGCAATTCCAGCACAACCGCGGACAATTCATCTGAACTTGTCAAAGTCGACGTCGACTTTGGCACTAGCAATGTGAAAGCAGTATCTGCCGGTTACGACACAAGTTGTGCAATCCTTGACAACAGCACCCAAGCATATTGCTGGGGTAAGAGAGCTGATTGGTCAGACTCCACAGGAACCACTCAATCTGGAACCTCCCTGTTAGGAAATTCATCAAATGCTGCAATCGACGGGACCTGGGTAGACCTTGGAACTGCGGGTGACAGAATTCATTCAATCAGTATGGGTGAAGTTCATGCATGTGCAGTTGTCGAGAACACAATCGAGTGCTGGGGTGTAGAAGAATCAGGATCATTTGGTATGTCCTCTTCCTCTGTTGACAGTTACAGCACACCTCAAACGATTTCAGTCCCATCTGGACTAACCGCTAAACAGGTAGTAATCGAGCACTCTGCCGATTCGACATGTGGTGTATTCGAGACCTCATCCGGTGCCCACACTGTGATTTGTTGGGGAGATGAAACCGCTGTTGGATATACTTCATCAAACCCAGTAACTACACTAAGCAATGCACCTGTTGAAGATTCAAACGGTGATGACTTGGAAATGTATGAAACTTCAAGCTCCCCTGATGATATTGTAGACATACAAATGGGCGAAGACCATGCATGTGTATTGTCAAGACAAGGATTCGTAAAGTGTTGGGGTTACAACAACGTTGGACAACTAGGATATGGAGATCATATCACTAGTATAACTCCTCAAAACAATAATGAAATGGCTCACGGAGACAAACATCCAATGCTTTACTTCGGCCAAAACAGAACTGTAACTCAAATCGATGTAGGATATGAAAGATCTTGCGCTCTACTGGACGATGGTAGTATTTCCTGTTGGGGAAGGTATTCAGAATACATGTTCACAAATACAAATGGTATTGGTAGTTCAGGATACCAATATACTCCACTAGGTTTGACCCCATATGGAACTGATAACCTAAAGGTTGTAATTGGAGGAACTGGTTCAGTATGTGCACTCAAAGAATCTGGAGATGTATACTGTACTGGAGATGGTTACTCTATCGGAAGGCAAACCAGCAGTGATTATTACAATCCAACACAGACCATAGCAGCACATCCTACTGAAGGAAAAGTAGTTGACATCATAGGAATGAAGGATTCAGACGCTAATAGTGGTACATGTGCTATTTTCGAGTCTGGCGCAACAAAATGCTGGGGTCAAAACGATTTCTTCAACTTTGTTCTATACTCCTCATCTGTTCCTAGCAGTCCTTTCGATTTCTATGACATGCGTGGAATATTAACCGAAGATTTGGAAGTTGGTAGAAATTATGCTTGCATGGTAGTCAGCGATACAACCGAACTGAATAGTGGGGAATCTTTGTCACCTGAAACCGGAGATATTGTGTGTTGGGGTGAAGGGTCACAAGGAAAGACTGGTTTGGGAACCTCTACCAGCTACGCACTTACCTCAACATCTAGTTACATGGCTCCGCTAGATTTCAATGGAGTTTCAATGATCGATGTGGAAATCGGTCCAGCGTCCACTCACACATGTTCTATTTCAGATGACAGAGAATTATACTGCTGGGGTCAAGGAAATGGTGGTCAATTAGGACAAGGAAACAGTAACTCAATCGGAGCCTATGCTGGCGAAATGTCTGCATTAAGCCCTATTGACATAGTCGGAAAATCGAAGCTTGTCGCCCTCGGAGCACATTCTACATGTACTGTTACCACCAATAATCACGTGTATTGCTGGGGAAGTACTGGCACTAGTTCTTACACAGGTTGGGGTAACAACGTTGGAACCTCACAAAATGATATGGGCACTAACTTGCGACCAGTTCCAATGATTATGACTCCATACGATAACGATAATGATGGAATAATCGATCTGTGGGATACAGACGATGATAATGATGGATATCTGGATGTGGATGATGCTTTCGATTTCGATGAGTGCGCTCATTTAGATACTGACGATGACGGAAAACCAGACTCAATTGTTTCAAATTGTTCTACAGACCTAACTGAAGACCTTGATGACGATAACGACCAATGGACAGATATTGAGGAACAATCTTGTCTGACCAACTCCAAATTGAGTACAAGCAAGCCATTTGACACAGACAATGATGGAACCTGCGACTATGTTGACACTGATGATGACAATGATGGTTGGAGTGATGCTGAAGAGCAAGCATGTGAACGCAAGGAATGGGACTCTAGGCAGATTTTTGGTAACAATTATGGTTACGATTATGCATACCCTAGTGGTATAGTGTGGTTACCAAACAACAGAGAAGTGCAATTCCAACCAGTAGGCATAGGCATCAGTCAAGAATATATACGCATGGGAGGACACACGACTACCAATATCGAAAGTAGTTCTTCTCAATACTACCTTTACCAAAACTATGGTAACAGTTACCAGCAAGGTTTCGACCATGCTCAATATGGAGCAGGAGCATACCTAGTGAATGATGAGAAGCTTTTCTACATGGAATACTCTTCAACCAGCAATTACTACTACCCTGCTTCCAATGAAATCTACACTTTCAACAGTAGTCAACAAAATCAGCACCATGAAATTGCAATCTCGGACGAAGGCTCAATTTTCCTAACCACCAACACAGGTATTGTGAATATTGATAGCGGAGTAACCAGTTACATCGATTATCCAACTGGAGTATCGACAAGTTCCAGTCATTCGAAGAATAAGCAAATTGCTGTTGATTCAAATGGAGATTTGCATCTGATTTCTTACCATTCACAAGCCTCAAGGATTTACACATGGGTTTACGATGTATCAAGTGAATCTTGGAATTCAGGATTGGACTCCTTCCCTGGTTCACAGAGTGATGTAGGGCCAGGAAGGTCATCTTTCACTGTTGATTCTTCTAATCAGCCGCATGTTGCCTTCATGAAAGGATCATCGCCTAGCGATGTATCATCTTATGTGACGTACAATTATTATGACAATACTGCACAAAATTGGGTCCCTAGATTCTCAGATTATACACCATCTGGATATAACGGTGTTAGCCTAAAACTCGATTCCAATGACAATGTCCACATCGCATGGGTCGACAATGGTAACAAATCTCTTTATCACACAGAATTGTCCTCTACTTCAAACACTCAGTCAACTACTTTGATTAAACAAAACACATACACAAGTTATTGGAATTCTGCGCACGTAAATCTTGAAATTGAAATTTCGGAGGGGGATGACCCTTGGATAATTTGGTCTCCATATTCTAATGCGTACCAATATAACCAAATCTTCCACTACGGTTCTGCAATCGATGAATCCAAGGACTCGGCGAAATATCCAGCTGATCACGATAGCGATGGAACTTGTGACATGTTGGAATCAGCAACTCTTGATTACGGAGTTGAAGATATGATTTTCGAGATGGAAATGGATCTCTCATACATGCCTGAATATCCTGCAATGATTCCAACTGGTGTTTCAATAAGCCCGTCACTACCAGCTGGTTTGAATTTTAATACAACAACTGGAGAAATTAGTGGAAAGCCGACAACAATGGACCTAAGCGGAACAAATTATGTCATTACTACTGATTCTGGAGTTGAGACATGGAGTACGAATTTGACAATCAAATCAACCATGGAAAATCCATTATACACCGGTTATCAGGACCTGTTCACTACCAGTTATAGCGATCAAACCTCTCTCAAAACAGCCTTCGCAAGTAATGGTGAAATCGTCACTCTGGAGAGATATAGTTCAACCAGTAGTATCTCGGTAGACGGCATTGCTGCGGGTGGAAATCATGATTCTAATGATATTGTTTTGAGTATGAGAGATCCCACTGGAGATTACCTTTGGGCCAAGAGCATTAGAGGGAATGGATTCTACATTGAAGATGTTGATGTCGACGATAATGGTAACATTTACGCATTGTTCCAAGCAACTGCTACAAGTAGTGACCCTGTTGAATTCAATTTCGATGGAGTGACAATTGACAATAACGGAAAACAAACTGTTATTCTTGCAAAATGGGATTACTATGGAAATCTTCAGTGGGCAATCAATACTGAATCTACTGGTACCTCATCCACCGATTCAGCATCAATATCTAGAGCATCTGACGATGAATCTTCAGAAATGGACTTAGATAAGTCAACCGGCGATGTTGCAATAATCGCTAAAGGAAAGACTGCCAATGATGATTTGAAATTCGGGGGTATGCAAGTTGGACCATTTGGAACTTGTCTAACTACTCTCCAACCTTGGGTTGCGAAAGTCAACACAAATGGACAAGTCCAATGGACTTCAGTAGGTAAATCCAACCCAACTAATTGCCGATCGACTTATGAGCATCAAGTTGTTTTACATCACGATGGTTCTGTAACAGCTGCTGGACATGTTTCTTCAGGTACTAACCAATGGGATTACGACTTTGGATCTTCTTCAGCCACCTACTCTGGCGGGAATTATGAGGGTCACGCTTCATCTTGGATTGCACATGCAGATTCCTCAGGAAATTGGTTGTGGGCAGAAAATGTGACAACAGAGCGTTCCACTAATGGTTACAGTCACGAACATTACTTTACGATGGACAAGTATAGCGATGATACTCTATTCTTCGCATATGTAAGTGATGGTACATATTGCACGGACCTTGAATTCGCTGGAAGCTCGACAGGTTCGATGCCAACTACCTCTGACAAATATTGCTTACACGTAGTAACAATGAACCACACCTCCAGTGATGTTATGTCAATCGAAACTCAAATTGGGCATCATTCCTCTACAAATTCCTTCAGAAGTGCTTCGATTTATTCGGCAGTTGATTCTGAAGATATCGCACATGTTTTGGTGAAAATGGTGAATGGCCATCACGACTTGAGGGTTCTTGGATTTGACAAAGACCTAAACTTAGCATATGATGTTGCTTCGGAGTATGTCTACACTACCTACTATACATCCGACTTTGGACTCGACAATTCGGATTCCATTTACTTCACAGGACAGTTTAGTGGTGACTTCATGTACAGAACTGCATCATTGCTGAATCAATGTGGCAGCGATAATTACAATTGTAACGGCGTCGACAGTTGGGGTTCAGGTCAAACCGGTATGTATTCCTACAACCATAGACTCTACAGATTCTGGGGAGATTTCGACCACGAGATAAACTATAACAGTCCATCAGAAGGTACAAGTCATTCTTCCGGGGTCATAGGTAACTATGGCAGTAATATTCCAAATTATCAGTTAAATGATAGTGCAGGTAATCTAAACAGCGCTGCTTTGCCTTGTGGACTATCTTTCAATACTGGAACAGGTGCCATTACAGGTACTCCTACCAACGGTTGTACAGATACAGCAAACGAGACTTACACAATCACTGCAACTATGGGATCCTCATATGCCTGGGCAAGAAACCAATCATTCGAAGTAACATTTGGAATTGGACCTGCAGTACCTGTAGTCTCATACAACTCAGCAGACACAACCCAGACATACACAAGAGGAGTTGCAATCACACCGATTGCGCCAACTGGTATTACTAACAGTGGAAATCTGCATCATTTCACAACATATCCGCCTCTGCCGGCTGGATTGTCAGTGAACAGTACTGGACATATTATCGGAACACCAACTGCTAACCAAAGCACTGCAATCTTCAAGGTCAAATCTTGTAATAGTTGGAATATCTGTAGTGCAGGTGTTCCGTTTACAATTACAATTAACGAACCTGCACCGGTAATTTCCTATGCCGATTCAGAATATGAATTCTTCAAGGATGTTCCAATCACTCCAGTAGTACCAACCAGCACTGGTGGTGTGCCATCATCTTGGGAGATCTCACCAGCACTACCAACTGGTCTAAGTTTGAGAGGAGACGGAGCAATTGTCGGTATTCCATTCGTGGACTCACCCGCAACAAATTACACAATTTGGGCTAACAATACCGGTGGTTCAGGAACTGCGGTTCTAGAGATTACAGTGAATGGAACTGGTATTTTCATCAATTATCCATACAATACTGCTGAACTAGCACAGTATTCACCAATGATGGCTTTGTATCCTTCAACATCTGGAGCTGCAATTGTTTCATGGAGTATTGAGCCAACATTGCCAAGTGGTATCTTCTTTGGAACCAACAATGGTACCATCTGGGGAACACCAAGCACTCTGACTGAGAGTGCTGTGTACACAATCAATGCTACAGGAGTCGAAGATTATGGTACTGCAACCGTTACCATTTCTGTTCTAACTGATACAGACTTGGACAGCATACCTGACATCAATGACGATGACATTGATGGAGATGGCTGGTCCAATGTGGATGAGACAAACTGTCAGACCGATGAAATGGATGAGAATGATTATCCAAGTGATATCGACCAAGACAGAATTTGTGACCTACTGGACACAAGCGATGATAGAGCGATTATCGTAATCTATCTTGACAACAGTCTAGAATTGGCAATCAACTCAACGATTAATCCTCTAGTGCCAATCACTGCTGGAGGAGACATTACTGGCTGGGAGATTTACCCAGCTCTGCCTCTAGGATTGGATTTCAATGGAACAATGCCAGGACGCTCTACCAGCGATACTGGTACAATTTCAGGTACGCCTACTGAATTGAGTGATTCAGCAATCTACACAATCTGGGCTAACAACTCCAACTCTGGACAGAGTGGTTCCTTCCAAATCACACTCAGTGTTCTAGAAGACACTGATGGAGATGGAACACCTGATGTCTATGACGATGACATGGATGGAGATGGCTGGTCCAATGAGATGGAGAACCTCTGTGGTGAAGACCCACAAGATGCATCCAGTAGTCCTGTAGATACTGATGGCGATGGCTTGTGTAACTACATCGATAGTGACGATGACAATGATTCATTCATTGATACTGATGAGATCATGTGTAACTCCGACTCACTAGACGCATCTTCTGTACCTATTGACGATGACAACGATGGAATCTGTGATGCATTGCAGTCTGATAGAGACCTGGATGGATGGGCAGACGGCCCTGAAGAATCCTGTGGCTCTGACCCAGATGACGCTTCAAGCGTACCAGTCGATTCTGATGGTGACATGATTTGTGATTCACAAGATGATGACCGCGACGGAGATGGTGTCGGTAACAATGTCGATGACTTCCCAGATGACCGCTCTGCATCCAAGGATACAGACGGTGACGGTAAGCCTGATTCACTATCAGGTTCCTCAACTTCTGACCCACCACTTGTAGAAGACTTCGACGATGACAATGACAACTGGTCAGATTACGATGAAACAATGTGCGGTACTAACCCACTTGATGAGACAGACTTCCCAACCGATTCTGATGGTGACGGAACTTGTGACGCTCTAGAAGATGACACTGACGG
>FUFK010046000.1_pt1 | contig 17439 bp, 9 predicted proteins | sample 1021851 | NCBI WGS metagenome assembly FUFK01 (sample SAMEA51879418, study PRJEB19060) | metagenome | reverse complement strand
TTTTATAGCTAAAGGCGCCATGATTCGATATGCGATGGAATTAGGATGCACTCCATCTTCGGAAAATTTTTTCGGCAATCCCTTATTTTCATGATGCAAAGAGTCAAAATTATCAAGATAGACATATCCATTCTCTTGCGTAAAATTCTGAAGCCAGGCATTCAGTTCTTCTATTTTGGAAACAGGTTTCAACCCAGGTCGCCATGGATAGTCATAGACCGGAAGCACCGAACTTAGTATCACTTTAATATTTTCCTTTTCTGCCAGGTATGCCATGGCTTTGATATTGTCGGTAATCATCTTAATGGAAGAGGCTCCTGTGTTCTCAGCGATATCATTAGTTCCTGCCAAAATTACCACAGCCTTTGGATTTAGATCCAATACATCTGCTGTGAATCTTATAAGCATTTGCGGAGTAGTTTGGCCGCCAATACCTCTACAAAGATAATTGTTGCTGTCAAAAAATTTTGGATGAAAATTCGGCCATGCTTCTGTAATTGAGTCGCCCATAAAAACTACTTCCGGCCATATTGAACTTTGTATGATTTTTTCGTTCTGCTCGCGATACTTATTTAGTGTTGCCCAGTCCTGCTCCATTTTCTTTTAGAATTTCTAATGATGATTGAAAGAAAAGGAAATAAAAATAGAAGCTAAAACTTAAACTGAATTTCAAAGTAAATTCTGGATACGAAATTAACTGATACAGAAGCAGCTACGAAAAAAGAGGAAAAAGTTTGGAAATTAGTTGTTGAAAATTAAAAAAGCTTGTTATATTTGCACCCGCAATCAGCAAATAGCTGATGAGACACTCAGGAGAAATGGCAGAGTGGTCGAATGCGGCAGTCTTGAAAACTGTTGAGGGTCACACCTCCGGGGGTTCGAATCCCTCTTTCTCCGCTAAAAGACCTACAAAAGGCAATAAAAACCCTGTAAATAATTGATTTACAGGGTTTTTTATTTTATATGATTTCATTTGATTTCATATAATATCATCCTAAAAGGGGCTAATTCGGTGTCGCTTAAAAACCATCTACAACTGACACCGAATAGATGTTAAATTATTGATATTCAATTATTTAAAATGATATTGATTTGATTATTTTTTACTACATTGAAGTAAATTTTAAATTCATTCGGTGTCAGTTCAGCTCTCCATATTATTTTACATTAAAAAAAGTAAAGCTAATCTTCAGGGATATACCAATATTTATCTCCGTATAACCCTAGACGGTAAGCGGGCTGAGTGCAGTATTAATCGAAAAGTGCATACTGATTTGTGGAATAGTAGATCACAAAAAACTATAGGTAATTCATCAGAGAATCAGGAAATAAATAGAGAGATTGACTTTATCAGAAACAAAATCTACACCATAGAACAAAAGTTTCAAAGAGATGGAATAACGTATACCGCTACCCAATTACGCGATGTATATCTAGGTAAGGACAAAACAAAAAAGATGCTTCTAGAAATCTTTCAAGAACATAATGATGAAGTTGATAGTCTTATTGGCAAAGATTTCGCTGCCGGAACAGCTGAACGCTATCGTACTTGTAAAAAGCACGTAGCAGACTATATTAAGAAGAAATACAAGAAAAATGATATTCCCATAAGAGATGTAGACCATAAGTTCATCACAGGCCTGGAATACTATCTTAAAGCAACACGTAAGTGTGCGCATAATTCAGCTATCAAATACATAACAAACTTTAAAAAGATCATCCGTATTGCACATGCGAACGATTGGATCGATAAGGACCCTTTCCTGCATTGGAAAGCCAAACTCAAAATTGTAGAACGTGAATTTTTAACAGAAGAAGAAATTCAAAAAATTATAGATCTCGATTTGAAAATGGAAAGGCTCGACCAGGTACGTGATATTTTTATCTTTTGCTGTTTTACTGGCCTCGCGTATGCCGATGTCAAAAAATTGAAAAGAGGTGATATTAGCTTAAGTGCAGATGGTGAGGAATGGGTAAAAACAAAACGCTCTAAAACCGATACCAGAAGTAACATCCCAATTTTACCTATTGCTAAAACGATTATCGAAAAATACAAGGACAACGAGCTGCTGAAAGAAAAAGATTTAGTTTTACCGGTTCTTAGCAATCAAAAAATGAATGCATACATTAAAGAAATTGCAACCTTGGCTGGCATTACCAAAAATCTGACCTTTCATTTGGCCAGACATACTTTTGCGACTACAGTAACCCTTACAAACGGTGTGCCCATAGAATCAGTTAGTAAGATGTTAGGTCATACCAATCTAAAAACTACCCAGCATTATGCGAAGATTTTAGATATGAAAGTGAGTAAGGATATGGAAATTTTAAGGAATAAGTTTAAGTAGCGATTAAAGGGGCATACCATAGTCCTTGTTTCTATTATCAAATTTTCGCAAGTTGTCTTGCTGGTCAGAATTTGGCCAAGTGCTTTCCTCTTTTATTTTAATGCCTTTTTCGACGAAATTACTGGCCGCTGTTTTCCAGTTTTTTATTTTAAGACCTCTACTCAGTTCCCAATCCCTGGCTTCGTAATACGTATAGAATTTTTTTCCATCTACTGCTGGCCAATTATTTTCTTTAAAAAAATTTAAAACAACTATTTCATTTTTTGGCCTTGCCAGTTTATTTAAGTTTTCTATTGTTTTATGTTTATAAGAAGATACCATATTTTGGCCTGGTTCTGGTACGCTGCTGGACAATTTTTGGCAATTTGGATTAAAAAAAATGGACATCTGAACTTTTGAACCTCTCGCGGGATGGTAGGACGGGAAATATTTTAAATAGCCCCAATCGTTAAGGTCACTCAGATAATTATGATAGGTTGTTTTTGATTTGATCTTTGCTTTTTCCATTATCCACTCCCTGTTTATGGTTAAAGTCTTTTTGAAATATTCTCGATTCCATTTCTGAAAGAACGCCAGATACAATGTTATGTGACCCTGCTTAATTCTATTGTCATTGTTGAAAAGCTCAAAAATAGCGTTGAGCTGGATGATGTAATTGACCTTTTCCATTACTCACTTCTTTCATTAAATTTCTTTTCTCTAAACTGGACTTCTTTCTGTTCCTCAACATATTTTTTTTCTAAAATCAGTGGTTTTTTCTCTACAGGCTCGGAATGTTCAAAAAGCGTCTGTAGTATAGCTACAGTTGGCAATGTTTGTGTCTTTTCAATATTTTTCATGATGGCAATCATTCCACTCATCCGTTTTTTGATCAATGCGGAAATTCTGTTTTCCAGAGTTTCCATTCGAGGTCCTAAATGCTCGGTAGGAGAAATTCCATTTTCGTTAAAAAATTCCATCATTAAGAGCAATGTCATCGACTGGGATTTTGAGAGTATTTTACTAAATTTCCTGAACTCTGCCGCTACTGACTTCTTAATCTTTAATGTTTCAAAATCCTCTTTTTCATATCCTCTATCCATAGTTTTTAGTAAAATTAAAGCCCTTTTATGGCGGTTAACAACTATTTTTAGTAAAAAACAGCGTTTTTATTAAAATTCAAAAAATTATAAAAACCCTGAAAGCCCCTATAAATAATACATTTATAGAAGAATCGAATATTCGTAACAGGGCGGATGCCTGTTACCCTCTTGCTATTCGATTCCTTCATTTCATTTCAGGATCTTCATACTTTTCAACCAGGGCTGAAAAGCTATTTTGTGAACTTAAAACACCATTACTTTTTTAGTAATTATTTGAAATTAGTTAATTTTAAATGACTGACAATCATTAAAATAACTTAATATTCATATTAATTTTAGATGGTTTTATATGATGTGATTTGATGTTCCTTTTGCTTTAAAATCACTTACTTATTATATCTTGAGCGTTTTCTTTTTCTTTTGATATTGAATTCTATATGCTATACTAATTACGAAGCTTATTTGTAGTAAAATGATACAGATTAGGGTTTATTTCTGTTCACTTACTTCCCATAGTGCCATCGCCGTTACCTTTTCGGTAACCGGAACAAAAATTCTGATCGAGTAAGAACTTATAAAAGTGAAGCCCGCTCATTTCACATAAATCAAAGTGAAGTTTATATAAATGAGGGCGATGGGTTATGCAGTTCGTCTCGGACAGAATTTTAAACTTTGTGTAGAAAAGGTTATGGTAATCGTTTTGCAAGGCGAACGCTGTCGCTTTTCCTGCGACAGGGTTCAAGGGAGTGTAGTGAACCTCTTTTCTCGAAATGAAGCTTTTCGCGAAATATAGAGGAATGGGGTGGAACGGGTTGTAATTTTTATATCAATTTGATATTATGAGCCGATTATGAATGCTATTCGGCTCATATTTTAGGATATTTTGAGGTGATTAGACGAATTATGCTATTTTTTTGGTCAACTTACTCGAAAGTTCTTTATCAAAATTTATGTCTTTTGCCTTTAGTTCTTCCTTTATAGAATCTTTAAATTCTAATTGATCAACAAGATTTTTATGTCTATTGCGATATTGCTTTAATAAGTCGTCCCAAGTCATTGCGTAAATCTCACATCTGTCGATAGCGTGCACTAAAAATCTTTTTCCTTTGACTTCTTGGCTCTTGTAAAGACCTTGGATGTAGTCATCAACTGTTGTACCTACTATAATAAATTTCCATTCTCTCAGTTGACTGTTGAATTGATTTTCGGAAATTATGAAGTTCATATAATCTTCTATCTGGCGATATTGCTCTTTACCAATTATTACATTGGGTCTTTTCAATTCTACTACTATATTTTCTTCTATAAGACCATCTTCTGAGCGGTCATCAGCTCTATCTGATTTGCGGCATATTAATAGGTCTGGTCGACGTAGTTTCTCTGCTTGATTAAGCTCGCTGATTTTAGGTTGCTTGTTACTATTCTCTTCTAAAAATTTCAGATAATTACTGAGCGTCGCTTCAAAATTTATGTCTGCTGCAACCAAGTGGTATTTCTCACCAAACAACCAATAATTATTCTCTATTACTTTTTGAATATGATCTCTTTCGTTGGTAAACTTATTTAAGTCAAATACCAAAATTTTGAGCACCTCAACCGCTTTATGACGATTTTCGAGTAATCGAACTAAATTTAAAATATGAGAGAATTTTGTTTCATTAAGTAGTCTGGCAAGTTCATCACGTTCTTCATCCGACAATTTTACTATACCATCAATGATAGTTAATATCTTATCCCTTTCCTCACTATCCAATAGCAGATTTAAAAAGCCTACCAGCGTTTTACTTTGTGTTGATTTTAGGCCTTTGAATATTTTAGGTTCTGTACAGTATAGTTCTTTTACTACGTTTTCGAGGTCTTCTTTACGTGCCTGATCGTATAAGTTATTCTTAAATTTTGGAATGATCTCCTTTTTGCGATATTCAACAATTAAATCTTCTGCTTTGTTTTGACGGATAAACTCTTTCTCCTTTTGCGCTACATATTCTTTAAGATGACTTGATAATGCTTTAAAAGCACCATCCTGTTGATTCTTGTCAATTGATGAATGATCCTCTTTGGTAGGTTTAAAATCATCAAAATACGATGACTCAACATATACTGAATGATGAAAGTCAATAGCACCGTTATTAAAAGAAGTATGCAAGCGATGTCTTTCTATCCTTTCCTCGTCCAAGAAATAGAAATAGTACTTATCTCCAATCTTCTTTGACCATCGGATGAAACTAATCTTGAATTCATTCTCAAGAATTGTAACGTTAGTCGTCTCTCTATCATCAATCACAATCGAATAGTCGAGACGTTCCCCATTTATGGTGATATGGAAATCTTTATCCTTGTTTAACAGCAAAAACCATCCAAACTCGCCAGCCAAAAATGTATAAAATGCTTCATTTTCTAACTGATCTCCGTATAAATCAAAAATATCTGTGATGCGGACTGTGGTACCAGTAGGATCTTTTACGATTTTACGTTCTTCAGATGTAGCATAGTCCTGGCTATTAGATTTTTTAATTTCAATTTGGTAACGTAAGTGTTTGTCTTCTTTTGCAAAAACGGTCTCCCATACCGCAGTCTGTGCAAAAGTGGTGAAAGAGAAACGGCCTTTGCCCTTTTTACCTTTTACAAATCCTGTTTTCGCAAAGGTTTTTGTTTTTTGAGAATCTTGAAATTTACCAAATGTATTTTCTAAGTCAGAAAAATCTATACCGCTACCATTGTCCTTTATTGATAATTCCTGCAGATGACCGACTTCATTACTGTCGTACTCAATGTGAATACTCGAAGCTCCTTCATCAAACCCATTCCAGATGTATTCGGCGATTGCTTTATAGCCTTCTGAGAGGCCACTTTGCTCGATACTTTTTGCTGTTATCTTCGAGGTATGTTTTTTCATAAATTTTAATTAACGGTTAAAGGCTCACCATCTTTAGTAACTATATCGATTATATTTTTTTTATTGTCTGTTTCTTCAGTTCTAATACCTAGAACGTGTCTTATCGTTGTATATCCAGAATTTAATTTGGCATTGTAAGGCGATGGAAATGTCTCTAATGCCAAAGCGTCTGTAGTGTTCTGCCTAGATGTAAATTGGCACTGTGGGTTATTAATTAACCAAGTTCCGTTCAAATCTTTAATTAATCGCAAATTGTCCTTTAAGTAAAATGTATAAACCCAATCTTTACCGTCAGAATCTATTTCGCTTAATATAAAAGGGTGTTCGTTATTTGGGTCAGGCTCTTGTAGTTTTAATTCTAACCTATTAAGGCTCTCTATGATTTTAATAGCACTTAAAATTTCTTGCCTATAAATTGGTGAACTTATATTATCGTGGGATAGTGGGTTCATTAATAAATCCTTATGTTCTTTAAATTTTTCATAAGGAATGAGATTACCTCCCAAGTCACCAAAGTAGCGTATAAAATTACTAATTAAACCATCTAAATTTAAAAGTGCGCTTCCTTCGTCATCGTAACCGTCTTTTATTTTGATTGTTTTACTCTCTGGTAAAATATATTTAAGTACTCGTTCGCTCTCTTTTCTTATATAATTGGCAGATGCAGGATAATCAAATTCTTTAAGGTACTTTTTAGCTAGATCTAAATAACTTTTTTTCTCTGGTATAAATGGACAAGGAATACCAGTTTTTGTACTATCCTGATACATTTCTTTAAACTCCCAATTATATGTGTTGTCAATTTTTAAATTATTTTCTATTCTACGTTTGCATAAGCTGTAAAATGCTCGATCGTGAGTCAGAATAAATATTTGATATTCGTCGACTTTTTTCAATATAATATCTAAGACTTTATCCCGATGACTCATATCCAAACTTAATAAGAGGTCATCCAAAACTAATAAACTGGCTGAATTTTCGTCGTACAATCTCTCTTCTAGCATTGCTAATCTTATAGCTAATGCAATAGCAGTCAATCTTGCTTCATTCAAAAAAGTGTGTGGTTTTCCTATCTCCTTTTTTATTTCATCTAAACCTTCGTGGTCAAAAATTACCTTTAATGGTATTTTTGGTTGGTGTAATAATCCATCACGTGTTTTACCACTAATAGTCTTGTTATATTGACAAGAGATTGATTCTGTGTTAAAATCAATTTTAAAGCCTTCATTAAATTCTTCCTTTAGGTATCTATTAGCTTCTTCTNTTATTTTATTTAAAAAGGCACACAATAACTCAATAAATTTGGGGATTGTAGTTTGTGTATAGCGAACGTAAGCTTCGGAACTTTGATTAGGCGTATTAGCTTTTCTTTTGTTTTTAGGCAGTGTATCGGGTGCTTCAAGTATAAATTTCCACCAATCACTTGCTAAGGTGCTAACTGAAAGATTGCCTTGATGGTCTGTATAAGATTCTTCAAAATCAATAAACATCAATACTTCTCTCTCAAACCAATTGAACAAATCTATATCCTTACTATTCCTAAAATCATAGAGTTTAGAGAGATACTTATAATTGATAAAATCACTGCCCGCAGTAATTCTATTAATTGTACTGTCTGCCGTGGTATTCGTTTCTAGTCTTTTATTACTTATCTCTTTAGTAATCGTACCACTTTCGTTAACAATTTCTAGTATAATGGCCGAATCATCAGTATCATTTGAGAATCGATTTCTTAAGTTCTGCGGGTCTGTAGGATCAAAGTATTTAGTGATTTGTGCATCGGTTTTTAAACAAGATTGCAGAAACGTGTAGAGTGCCCAATAAATAGAGCTTTTACCACTGCCATTTTCTCCATACAGCAATAGGTTGTTTTGGTTTAAATCTATTTTATTTTGTTGCTGCTCAGTTTCTGTTCCATAAAAAAACTTAAAATTACGAAGCGTGATGGATTGTATTCTTTGCATAATTTAAACGCTTAAAATTGGGTTTAATAATTGTTTTAACTCAATCTTCATAAGCTTGATTTGATTACGCAAGGGATTCTTCTTTTCTGATAATTCTTGATAAGCTTGAAGCACTATTTCAAATTTTTCATTTTCATCGGAACTATCAAAATTTTTGAAAATTTCTTTTGAATTTTGAAGTATCCTGATTTTTGCCTCATTAAACTCTTCAGGGAAATACATTTCTAAAACTACTGCGTCTAAGACTTCTTCAAACGCCAGAGATATAACCTCAAATTCATTTGAATCCTTTTCTTTGTCCAATTGAATTCTTTTTGAAAAAATTATATAGTCGACTATTATGTTTAAAAATTTATCATCACTAAAAATTATTGGACAGTTTCGCAAGATTTCATTCCCAATATTTAGATAACCACCAGCCATTTTTAAAGAATGATATACATAGTTTAAATAGAAGGTCAAGACCTTGCTGTTTAATAATCCGAGTAAGAATTTTAGATTTTCCTTATCTTCTAATATGATGGTGGTAGATTTTCCAGCTAAATATTCACCCTCAGCATCATAGAAAGTTTCAAAAGTTTTAGCCATTCCAGCTACGATTAATTTGCTTTGCTTTGATTGTTGAAATCGAGTTGAATTTATTTCAATTAATTTTTCGTTGGGCACAATAGGGTTTTCATATCTACCTTTTATGTACTGAGTGTCCTTTACTCCCCACAATGAAACAAATGGGTCTATTGTACCGGTATTTATCAATTTTAAATTGTTTTCATTTGACTCTCCATCCTCAACAATCTCTTTAATAAGATATGCTTCAGATACCGTCGCAGCACCAAGGATTGATATTTCAGAGGAATAATCTGCTAAACTAGTATTCGCTTCTATTCTATTTATAAGATTAACTATATTGGGCTTAAAAAAATATTTTGACCAAGAAATGTCGGAATAGAATTTATGTTCTGGAACTGTATTGAAATAAGCTTCATTTACCAGTGTTTCCATTTTTGACATTTTTACAGTATGATTTGGAATACAATTATTTATTAATAAAGTAATAGGATATACACTAGCCTCTTTGAAAACGTTAATTGAAGAATAATCTCTAATTTCTATAATTTCTTTTGTAGATAAATATTGGCGTAATGCTGTAGTGTATTTTGCACTGATAATTTTATTAGGTATTATATAGCAAAACTGGGAAGTTTTTTTAGCAATTTGAAAACCAAGTTCTACAAATGGAATAAATAAATCCCAGTTTCCTGTAGCTGTATCAAAATTATTTTTGATAAGATTTCTCAATTCCTTACCATTTTTAACCATTGTCTCGGAATCCACATATGGCGGATTTCCAATTACGATATCAAATCCTCCTTCGTCGAATACTTCTTTAAACATTAAATGCCATAAAAAAAATGGACGGTCGTTAGAATTGTAAAGTTCTTTTAAGTTCTGTTGTTTACTAGCAATTTCTTCTAGTTTACTATTAAGTTTTTTTAAGCTCTTGGCATCCTTACTTTCGTTTTCATATTTAATTTTTTGAGAAGCTTGGGTTAATGAAGAAGATTTATTTTTTATTTTCTTTTGTAACTTCTTTAAATCTTTTACTAAGGATGAGCTATAATCATACAGGGTGAAATAGATGTTGTTGAGAACTTGCTTATCAATTTTATTGTGTAGTTCTTTTTTTTCATCTGGATCATCTAAATCGAAATAGGTATGTATTAAATCCTCTAATTTTTCCTGATTCTCAACATTTGCCTTCTTTATAAGCTCCTGACTAAACAAATTGGCTTTTGAATTTTCTTCATCAATCTCAATAGCTATGCCTTCGTGTATCTCGCTTAGGTCAATACCTTCAAAGCTCTCCAGTAAACTATTTCCTTGCATTATTTTATAGTCTAGATTGGGTAAGGCTTGGGGTTTGTTTTCATCAACAACTAAGGCCAACCAAAACCGAAGACGCGCAATATCTACTGCTCCAGATTCTAAATCTACTCCGTAAATAGAATTTTGGATAATACTCTTTTTTACCTCAGAGCGATCAAGTGTCCAGTCTAAAGCCATTTTAGCTTTAAATATTTCTTGTAACATACCCATAGGGAATGCACCAGACCCTATCGCCGGATCACAAATTTTTACATTATCTAAAAGTTCTTCTATTTTTTTAGCATTATCCCTTATAAAATTTTCTTTGGCGGTTTCATCACCTTTATTATCATTTCTAATAAATTCTTCAATTTCATAATGTTCACCCAGATGCGTCTGTAAGTATTGTATTAAACTCTCTTGAGTCATATACTGCACAATCTCTTTAGGTGTGTAGAATGCGCCTTTTTCTTTGTTCTCTTCTAGTAAATTTTCAAAAATATGTCCTAACATCTCAGGATCAATACCAACCTCGTGATCTTCTGGACTGTTTTCATCAATTGTAAAATTGTACTGCCCAAAGAATTCAAATAAATCTTGAAAATAGGAAAATGGAAAATCAATACTTTTTGCATTTACTTCTTTATCCGTCTCAAATAAACCGCCATTCAAATATGGAACTTTACTATTGTTAAGATCGTTGCCAAGACCATCAATTTTAAAAATATCATTCTCTCTTTTTGCGTTTAGCGTATTAAAAAATAAATAGGTTAAACAATTGGAATGGAAGTGTTCCTTATCATTAAAACTATCTAACAGCTTTAAAAGAAATTGTTTTTCACCATTTTCCCATTCTGTTGGATGCGGATCGCAACCCATCCACCCTTTTTTTTGTAGAAAATGAAGAAACACAATACGGCCTAATAATTTCTTTGTAAAATCTCTAATGGATTTTTCTTGCTTCTCTTTATCTATACTAGGGAATAATTTTCTGTATTTATTATTATCTAATAAATAGGACCAGAATCTATTGTAATGTTTTTTATAACCTTCAAAGAACTTTTTGTTTAACTTTTCTACATTAAAAAGTTCTATTAAATGTTTAATCGTTACTTGCTCATTCTGTAGTTTCTCAAACTGTTTTACAGCCGTTTTTACGCTTTCATCTTCACCTAAAACATAGGTGTATCGCCTTGGACTAGTTTCTAATTTATTTTCATTAAAATCATCATCCCAAAAAATAGCTTTAGATATAAAGGTCAGCCGCCATTCACTATCTCCCTTTGTGTGAAAAACCACCAATATCGCATCCACATCCCCAGGGATTACATCATTATGTATAAGATTACGCAGACCAACTCTGTTTTTTGCAACGTGTTTATTGTCTTCAAGTTCGACGTCATAAAATTTTAGAATTTTATTGTCGGCCAATTGAGCAGAACCAAATTCTACAATAGTTTTTGCTAAGCTATGAGCATTTTTTTCTTCTTTTCTGTTTTCTGGTGTTAGGTAAAAATCTACATTTTTAAAATGGCTTTTTATTACCTCTTTCCAATCATCGTAATTGAAAATACTCTGGAATATATTTTGTAATTGGTTTGTTTCCATATTTATATTGAAAATGATTCGGATAAAATTATGTTCGGTGCCGAAACTGCCTGACGTGTCTTACTTTTAGTAATTTCTGGAATTTTTTTTGAGAAATCATCTAGTGGATATGATTTAAGAATTTCAATGAGTGTTTCAAAAACTTCAGAGCGCGTTAGACCACTATCCTTGATACTTTTTAATAGCTTATTAATTTCTCGGGGCAATTTCTGGAATTTCCCTCTTTTAATAGCCAGTTTTGTTAATTCGATAAGCTCTTTATCTTCTTTAGAAACAAATTCCTGTAAGGCTTGTTTTGTTATAAACGCTATAGCTCTCTTATCATTAGGACCTAACTTTACAGCACCTAAATCACCCAAATTTGTTAAGTTTTCCTCGTTTTGAAAAGAGTTTAGTGCTATTTGAATTTGCTCGTGATGTAAACCGTGTATTGGTATAGGTCTTTCTGATAACTGAGCTTTGAAAATTCGAGCTGCTTCGACAAAGGTTAATTCATCAAACTGTAGATTAGGNTAAATAAGATAAAAAACATCTCTTTTTTTATTCTTAATAAAGGTAATAGTTTGGTTTTTGGAACTTTTATTATGTCGTCCAGTCCTAGCCCTTTTAGGAATAGTTTTTTTAATTTTTTGATATAAGTCTGGATTTTCTGTTCTAAATTTTCTTAAATAGTTAAGAAATTCTAACCGTTCATCCTTTTCTTCTTCAGGAACTTTTTCAAACAAACCAAAAGAATCAAATTCTTCTCTTGTAGAATAAATTTGGCTGTCTTCACCCAACGCAGAATGAAAAGCTTGTAACTTTATATAAGCTTTTTTATTTAGCTCAATTTCATTGTCGGTTCTTGAAGTTGGAAAGAAATTGTAGATATATATGTTATTTGATTGTGTTCCGATTCTATTTACACGTCCTATTCTTTGCATTAGCCTTGTTGCATTCCAAGGGATGTCATAGTTCAATATAATATTTGAGCGATGAAGATTGACTCCTTCAGCTAGGACTTCGGTTGTTAAAATTATATTATAATCATCCTTCTGTTCCGAAATAGATTCATTAGCATCAAAGTTTTGAGAAATTGTTTCGGTTAATTCTTTTGAGTTAGAACTATCCACGCTTAGTATTTTATCAAAACCTTCCTTTTTTAACCTCTTAAATAAATAATTCGTGGTTTCTTTAGATTCAGAAAAAACCAACAACTTTTTATTATCGTTGATTGCAGAATCCATTAATTCATTATTTATTTTTTTGACGAAAGTGTTGTATTTTGGATCTTCAGTCACTTCATCCCACTTATCCTTTAGATTAGTTAATGTTTGATGATCCGCCTTAATACCTTGAATAAATTCTTCATAAAAATCCTCAACCGGATAGGCAATTATAGTTTCAGTATCTTCCGCATTTCTCAAAATATCTTCAAGCTCCGCTTCATTTTCATTTAAAATAAAATCGCTTATATTAAGCTTAGGCGCAATGTAAATAGTTCCATTATTAATCATTTTAAGCATTGCTCTATTCGCATCATAATATCTACCCAAACTCATTCTAAATGCGTGGAAACTACTATCAATCCTTTTAACTAAAAGTATTCGCATTATATGTGCCAATTGATCTGAAATCCTATCGGCTTGACTCGGATTTACACCAGTAGCCTTTTGATAGGCTTCTTTGGCTTCAGGTCTTAAATATTTGATTGCTTGGTATCTGTAATAACCTAAATCTTTACTCTCTTTCTTAAGGGTTTTTAAAGTGATATCATAAAGATTATCTGTATATTCATCTAATTCGTAAAGTATTTGCCTTGGTGGATTAATGTTTGGAAAAACGACTCCTTGATCTATAATGTCCTGCCAATACTCGGGTGTATTTTTAATGTCTGTTCTTGTCCTTCTAACTATAATTGATTCTAACACTTTTACTCGAATCTCTTTGTATATTTTTTTTACGCCTTTGGCTATTTTATCGTGGTTGCGTTCTTGTTTTAGTTTCCGATACTGATCTATAAGTGGTCTGAAAAAGTGCTGTAAGTTCCCAACTTCTAGTGTAGATTTTTTAGCATCTTGAAAAAGATACAACTGATTTCTAATATCTTCAGGTTTATTGTTTAGTGGTGTTGCCGTAACTAAAATCACCTTCTTCTTATCACTACCATCATTTCCTTTACGTTTTCTTGGTGTTTTACAAAGCTTTTGTAATTGGTGAAACATTTCAGATTCATCTGATCGAAATTTATGTGCTTCATCGACAATAATCAAATCATAATCTTCAGGATGTTTGATTTTGTGTAAACTTCCATTAGTAATAAACTCAACTCCTGGAACTTCAAAATCTCTTACAGTCTTAGTCCATCCTTTTACAAGAGCTGGTGGATGTATAATTAATATCTTTGTACGGTAACCATTACTGAAATAATATTTTTTAGCTATAATGGTAGCTATTATAGTTTTTCCTAGACCAACCACGTCTGCAAGAATAAAACCATCGTGTTTAAATAATTTTGCATATCCATCATTGACAGCATCCATTTGATAAGCTAATTTTTTATATCCTTTAGGCAGATCGGTTATGGATTCAGGGTCATACTCAATACTCTTTCCAAAATATTCAATAAGTAATTTAATATAAAGTTCAAAGGGGGTAAACGTATCATTTAAATAGGTCTTTCTCTTAACTGTTTCAATTTCAGATGGAAGAATGTCAATGGCTTCTTTCCATAAATTCTCAAATGTTTGACCTGCAAATACAACGTCATCGTAATCTCGTAGCTCAACGTTAAATTCAAAATTTCTATCCAATCCTGAAGCGCTCAAATTACTCGATCCGGTAATTACTGAACCGCTATTATGTTCATTCCAATTCTCTGGTTTAAAGATGTAAATCTTTGCGTGTATGTTTTTATCTGGATGTGCTTTTATATAAATTTTACCAGATGTAACATCCTCAACAAACTGAATTATTCCTTCCTCAACATCTTTTTGATATTCTGCCTGTTGAATATCTTCTTTGAATTCTCTGATAAATTCTTGTCTGGTAACCTCGGTGTTAAAATTAAACTCTAATCCTTTTCGAGCTGCTTCACTAATTAAATGGTCAACATCGATGCCTACTAAAATTCTTATTTGTTCTACGTCCTTTAAATATTTCCTTATCTGAAAATAGCCCGATGATCTAAAATACCCTACTAGTGCATCAAAATAATGTACAGATGTATTCTTGAAGATTCCATCAAATTTATTTAGTAGTGTATTTTCACCGCTATTTGTAAAAAATTTTGTTGCCATTTATATTATCGTTTCTAAATCTTTATTTATTTTTTCTTTAATTTTTTCAGGTATTTCTAACTGACTCGCAACCTCCATCCACCTTGGAATCAATGCCTGCACATCCTCAATAATCCCTCTTGGATTTTTAATGACAAACTCTTCGGCAATCGCTAACAAGTCTTTTAAAGTGATGTCGGTACGCTTTCCATTAATAGACAAAGCTCTAGAAGTCGTTTTAAATGTAAATAGTGGATTTAGCGCATATGTCAAATCATAAGCAGGTCCTAAGTTCCACTTGTTTTTTTCTTTGTTATAGATAAAACTGTGGTTCTTTAAATGGTCGTCTACGTTTCTAAATACGACATTGAAAACCATACGTTTAAACAGTTGTTGTAAATCTTTATGTGGCACTTCCAATCCTAAGGCTACCTTAAACACATTTTCATAAGAAGAATTCTCTGGCTGACTTTTAAAATCCCAACCCGTTAACCCTGTTACGGTTAATACGTGTTGCTTTTCTCCGTTTTGTCTGTCATAACGTAAGGTGGCGAAGTGCTTATTTTCTATCAGCTTAGACTGCATCATATCAATACCTGCTTCTTGTGCTAGCAAATAATAAGCGTATTCTACTTTTTCTTTGTTGTAGCCATCGCAGTCATCAAGGTGTAGCTTTACTAAATAGTGATTATAGTCCTCGCTTGTTTCCCTATCTCCAGCTATGATTATACCAGTTTCCTTATGTTCAGAGATTAAGATTTTAGGTCTAGCCCCACCTGCTGAAGTTCCAATTTTGAAAACATTAAGTAAAGACAATTCATCAAGGGATGCCCCAGACGGATCCTCTTTTAATTTTAAAACTTTTTCTAAAATGGCAATTACGTCATCGATATTTATAGATGTGTTATTTTGTATTTCTTTCACAGGTTTGTATTCCAAAGCGCCCATACCACGGTCAGCCACGTAAGCAAGCTGCTCTAAAGGGGTTACTTTCTGAATACCTCTTGCTGTTAGCCATTCTTGAAAAATGATATTTCCAAAAGTGTCTGGTAATGAATCGGCTATCATTGGGGGTAAGCCTTGAAAAGTATCTTGTTGGTATTCGGTAAATACTTGTGCAGGTTTTGTCCGTTTAAAAATAAAGGGAAAGAGCTTTGGGTATTTCCCCGAATCCAAAAATTCAGGATTGTATTGGAAAAATGACTTTCCTTGGTCTATATCATAGCTTAATTTGCCAATTTCTTGACCAAGCGCAATTACATCTATAATTTTATCTCTAGCCATCTATTAATACAGTGAAATGTCATTTTTATCAATAATAACTTTACTTATTTCTTTGGTTATAGATTGTAATAGCCCAAAATGATTTGCCACTTTTAAAATATTATCGAGCGTGGCATTTTTACCATTCTCGATGTTCTGAATAGTTGTGCTCGAGACATCGAGCACTTCCGCAAGTTCGTCTCTAGAGAGTTCATTTGATTTGCGAAGTGCCTTGCAGGTCTCGCCAATCTTGATTTTCACATCTTTTATTGTAGTTACTTCTAACATATTAAACCAATATAATGGTTAAATGTAGTTTTTTTAATTCGTATTTACCATTATAATACTAAAATATTATTTTGTAAAGTTCTACACTAATCTTCACCTGATGAAAGCCAAATGAAATAACTTTAGTAAACTTTCGATAAAATCACCACTTTTTGGTACTAATCTCATAAGTTTACTATAATCTCTTATTTAGAATATAGTTTAAATTGATTTACAGGAATTTATATACCCAGCTCGCATAAACATTCCAAAATTCATAAATTTTTGTTAAAAAGGGGCTAATTCGGTGGACGTAGAATTTCGAGCGTCTTTTAAGCCCTATAAATGCTACAAAATTGAGAATTTGGATAGTCCCTCTTTCTCCGCATAAAACCCCGTTATCTTTAAGATAATGGGGTTTTTCTTTTATGTAGTATTACCATTGAAATTTCAGCATCATTGATTTAGAAGTTAACCCTTAAGTAATTTTACAATTGAGGATTATTTCTTGAATTTCTATCCTTGTGATTTAGAAATGGTGATTGGTTTTAGCTAGAGTGTTCGATTTAGCTAAAATATACGAGTGAATAAGCTTGTTGCCTTAAACTACAACTCCAAACTTGCGAATTCTCACTACATATATACTTTGTATAGATAATTCTTCCAGTGTTTAGTTTACTGAATCAATTCGATTTGGCTCCTGGAATTTATAGCAGTAAGACTTAATCACATAGCGTTCCTTGAAGAAACTAGAATATGAATGACATTTTGGGGTAGACGCTAGTTAGGGATCAAGTGAATGAAGACACTTGAATTAAGGCTTTTTGACAGAATTGCTCCTGGTCAATTTACGTAGAATCGTACTTTAATGACTTGAAGGTGAATTGT
>FUFK010041373.1_pt1 | contig 17439 bp, 13 predicted proteins | sample 1021851 | NCBI WGS metagenome assembly FUFK01 (sample SAMEA51879418, study PRJEB19060) | metagenome | reverse complement strand
TTTTATTTTTGGCTCTGAGATCTTCTTTGGCCGCCCTCGCGATTTGGGCTTGTCTGTTTTTTCCTTGAACTTTGGCTCGTTGTTCGAGGACGGTAAGGATTTGGATCTTCCTAGCAAACGGTTTATTAACTCTTTTAACCTTAGCAACAGTTGCTTTGGCATCTGCCACAGTGGCGTATTTAATAGAGACTGTGTCTTTTGGGTTTTCATCGGTATATAATCTCCTTCCTGACCCTTTTGGTTTCTTTCCAGTGCCTTTTAGGGGGTCTTTGCTCATCCACGTAAGCTTCCTATACCTTCGATAAGTGCACGGTCCTCTGGAAATAATGCAGCAAAGCGCTTTCTAAGAGGCGCATTACCAGACGCATTGTTTTGCACGGGATTTAGTGAGGGTGTAATCTGACTAAACATAGCCGGTTGTTGCGATCGATTAACTGGCGGAGAAAGATTTGGGGCCACTCGACTTCTAACATCGGGCCTTTCTTCTTGTTGGATGACCGGCGCCTCTGTCGGTATTTCCTCTTCGATTAGCTCTTGAGCACCTAGCGGTATTCCTTTTACTCCTGCCGGAGCAGGCACGGCTCCGATAACTGTCTTTAAACCTCTTAGAATTGCATTAAAAATACCTGCCTTCTCTGCTGCGCTTCGCGGCTGTCTCAAAGCTAATGCCAATAAAGTCGGATCAAAAAGAATTTTCTCCAGAGCGTCCATCTCCTGCAAAGCCGGTAGTTCTTGGGTTAGCTGTCTTAAAAATCTTGAACCTGCTTCAGCCTCAATAAAACCTACCCCCGGTCCTCTAGCACCCGGCATCATACCTCCGATTGTAGTTCCGAGTTGCGCACCACCTATCTTAGTATAAAAATCTCCTAAAAAGGACGTCTGATTTGTTACTATAGCGTCTTGAACATTTTTCTTAGCTTCTGTTTGTATAATGCGCACTAACCCTTGTTGTAGACCGTTAGCCTCTTTTTGAGTAATTATATCATTGTCCACCATAAATTTAACCAAAGTTAAATCGTCTGATGCTTTAGGAACTCTCTCAAATAAAGTTTTATAAACAGCTTTTGCGTTAAAATTATCAATAGACAAAGATCCGCCTTCGGTAAAAGCAAAATTCATAATACTAGTTCGTAACCCTTTTCTAGCATCCTCTAACCTATAATTTTGAGTGAAATCAAACTCAGATAAGGTTTTGCTTATACGGCGTTTTCTTCTAGGGTCTGTAGTCTTTCTAAACACGTTTGTTTTAAGAATAGTCACAAGACTTTTTAATTCTTCTGTAGGGTTTTCACTATGAAATGCTGCGGATACAGCTCTTTCTGGGTTTTCTGCGCCTAATAATTTAGTATATGCTTTTTGGGCTTTCGCTTTTTCGGTTAGTTTACTTGTAGTTTCTAGGGCTCTTCTTAAAAAATTTCCTGCGTTGTCGGACTCATCAATCATCTGTTGTAACTTTGGAAATTTATCCATAAGTTGTTTGTTTTTAGTAACAAATTGTTGCAATAGCTCATCTTGACGTAAAGCTATTTGTTCCGGTGATAAACCTTTTCTGGCCTCCATGGGTAATTCAATTTCACGAATAGATAACCGAAGAATATCAGAAAGGACCTCATTAGTTGTTCCAATCGCATCGTCTATTTCATCAGCCGATACAATATTATAACCGTTCTCCTTAGCGTATTTTCTAATTTGCACGCCTACGTTTTGTATTTCAGCAAGTCTTAAATCTACGGCATCAGTTCGGCCCGTAATTAATTTCGAGGTCAATAGATGAGGTGCAACAATTAATTTACCAGTTGCGTTAGTCTGTAAAATATCTCCCGCAAAAGTTTTTCTTAGAAAATTTTGATAGGCATATGATATATTTCGGGCATTATCATAATTTCCTAATTGACCCGCAGGTAAACCATTTAAGTCCTCCAAAGCGGCTTCTCTCATAATATTTGCTACTCGTGCAAAGTTATTTTTTACTGTTCCAAACTCTCTCGCAAGTTCACCTGTGGTTGAATACAACCCAAAAATCTCTTGTGCATTAATACCTTTGCTACCCTCCAAAACATCGTCAGCATCTATAATTTTTGACCGCTGTCCCGCCTGAGCAGCTAAAACATTAGCTTGCGCTTTNAGAGCATTTATTAACAAAGTACGTCGAGGATTTCTATCCTCTCCCCGATTAGAGGCCTCTAACAGTTGTATTCTATTTCGTAGAGCATTAATTTGTAAACCGACAGGTTTTAAGACTTCTCGCACTTGTTCGGGATTACGAATTCGTATCCCTTCAACAGCATTGTTTTGCAACTGAAAAAGAGTTGTGCCTTCTGGCGCTCTAATAATCGTGCCGTCACCACCAACAAATCTTTTTCGAGCCAAATCCACAGCCGTTTCAAAATTATCTATTAAAGTTGGGTCTCCCTCCATTTCCAACAAAATACTATCTAACCTGTTACGATACGGCGCGACGTTTTGAACATCCGACAGAAATCCCGCTCGCTCTAAACGTAATTCACTTTTTGTTCTTTTAACAAATTCATTTATATCCGCAAACTCAGGCACCCTAAGTATTCTTTTACGCTCAATATCAGATGAATTTTTAAGAACAGCCTCCCACTGCTCTACTATGTTTGGTATGTTGTGCTCAAATTTTTCGCCTTTTTCATCTGTTCTATAAAAAGTAGTTATTTCTGTTTTTTTACTAACGTTTTGCCAAGCATTTTTTTCAAGTCTTTTAAATAAATCTTCTTGAGTTTTCATAATATTATGAAGTCTCGTACCAAGCATAGCTGAGGCTTCTGGACCACCATCAGGATATATTTTTCTAACAGAATTTACTGTTGCGTTCACCGCATTTTCTAAACGTGATTGGATTAAAATGCCAATACGCTCCTGCATCATTTTACCGGCTAATTTTACAAGCTCAGGATCGCCTGTGCCAACCATGGCTCGAACCATGCCTCTTTGCATTTCCATACTTTTCATAAAACTAGAATCCCGTTGCGTCGAAAAGGGTCCTTCCTTGCCGGACCTTTTCATAACAGTGCCCTCTAATTGAGCTATACCTACGCTATCTACAAACTGACTGGTAAATATTGCTGCTCTACCTTTATCTGGACCTTGATCCGCAAGCTGTTCAAATTCTGGTTTTAACTTATAAGAAACTATTTTACCATCGGCAAACACAGGATCTACGATTAAGTTTTCTAGTTGTTTTAAAAGTTCATCTGGATCTTCTGAATTATCTTTTAATACTTCATAAATATCATCTATCGCTCGAGTTTTAGCCCTTTGCTTGATCCCTAAAAGGTCTAAAGGTTCAAGCAAATTTTCCATACCCGCATCTTTAAGAGCACGCCTTTCTTGAAATTTTGTGACTTGTTTTTGTAATTTTTCTAAAAGAATTGGCGCATACTTTAAAAGCATAATATTTGGAACTATCGCTCCACCTGTTTCTGCCAAAACTCTCATGCCCTCAGAGCGTGGAAAAGATTCCTCTGATCCCGCTACGAACAACCCTGTAGTAGGAACAGCGGCTGTTTCAGTAATTCCAACTCCAATTTTTCCTTTTCGTCCTAAGCCTCTATAAAGTTGACCTCCTTTTACTAACGCATCTTCAATGTAATCAACCGAATTTATCACACCTCTAGTAAAAACATTACTTTTTTGAATTTGTTTTAAAGCTTGTTTTTTCGCCTGTTTTAGAGATATTTCCTGTCCTGCTGCTTTTGCGTCCGCAAAAATTTGATTAGTGAGCTTCGATATCTCTCTTTGTGTTGGAAAGCCACTGATTTTACCCGCAAGATAGTTTTGTATTAACGGATTTGCTAACTCTTCTTCGGTTAAACTAGACTTTGCTCGATTGGCGAGAGGCAATTTTTTTAGATAGTGTGCTGTACTAATTTTAGATTTAGGTGCCATAAATGGGTGTAAAAATACATAAGGAAGAACTTGCCCGGCAGACTCAAAAGCTCGAAATGTTCTCTCAGCTTTTGGCGTCAAAACGACATCTAAATTATCTAACGTTCCAAATACATTTTCTGCAAGTGGCTTCCCTAAAAATTTGTCACCAAAGATAGTTCCTGTTATAAAACCCCCTACACCCGCTACGGGTTTTGATAACACACCAAATTTACCTAGAGCCGGTATGAAAGGCGGAGCAGCCTCCGCAAAAAGTTTTGCAGTGGCAAGACCTGTTCCCGCAGAGGTAGTGCCCCGAGTTAAACCGCTAAGGAAAGCATCAAGGCTTGTAGGTGCTCCATCTTCACCTAAACCTTTTAAAGTAGAAAATGTTCGTAAAATTTGATCGTTAGTTAAAGGTGTCCCATATTGGATTCCTTGGTCTGAGGTTTGTAAATTAGGATCGTTAAGTATTAAGGCTTTACCTGATAAAAAATCTTCGTAGCGAGCTTTACCCTGAAAACTAGGCGTGTTGTTTAAAATGTCAGAAGTCATTCTAGCCAAAAATTCTTCAGTNTCCGCCCCATGTCTTTCAAAAGCTAAAGACACATCTTCTTTCGTAAACTCAATGAATTTAAAGGGACTAACGGCTTCTTGAGCCTCTCCTCCAATATCAGTGTTGTCTTCAGCCATTAATCACTCGTTCCTTGTCGTTGTCTCATTCGTTCTTTGATTATATTCATTGTTTCTTCAAAATCTTCATCATTTATAAAACCAACGTCTGGAATAGTCTCTAACAACTTTAAGGCAGAATCAATATTGTATTTTTGTTCCTCACTTCTTCTTCTAATATTATCATCTGATGAGTTAGCAAGTATTGTTAAAACATTCTGTTTTTCTTGCCTCAAAAGTTTTTTGATACCAATTAATTTTCGCACGGCGTTTTCAGGATTTGTAAATAATTTATCGGTGCTAGGTAATAATCGTCCTAATCTTTCTTGTTCACCCTCTGCAAACCTTGGGCTGTTGGCTAAGGCAACTCGAGTTAGCACATTTACCGAATCAATAAAATTACCTGCCTCAACACTTCCTTTAAATAAATCAGAAAGGGCAGGAATTACACCGCCAATAACTTCACTGGAGGCTTGTTTGATTTTATTCCAAAAGCCCACACCCTCTCGTGCCGACTTTAGTGCGTTAAAGGTTATGTTACTAAGTCGTGCACGTTCTTGTTGATCCGTTGGTAATTGTGCCGCTAAGTTTCCTTCAGGATTTAAAATTTGATTTCTTAGTTCAGTATCTGCAATTTTCCCAGTTAATATGTCTAACTCTCTCTTATATTTTGCTTGACTCTTCGCCTTTGTTCCAACATCAAAAGCAGTATCTTTACTGATAAGCTTTGCGTTTTTAAAAGGCCCTGAGGCTAAATCAATTTTGTTGCCATCTGGACCATATAAGTCTTCGCCTACCTTTTTAACAATCATCATTGTGCCGTCTTCAAGAAGAATGTTATCAAAAGTCCCTGTTAAAGGTGTTCTTTCACCAAATATTGGAATTGGGTCACCTTGTTCTGGGACTTCAACAAGTTGACCTTTAACAATTTTTAGAACTTTATCTTTGTTTCCGTAGATTACTTTTACATCGTCAGGATTCGTTATGTCTATGACCTCTCCTTTTAGCGTTAAGGTCTTTCGATCTTTTTGTCCAAAAATAACTTTTGGATTAGCAGGGTCTGTTATATCTACCACCTCACCATTGACAGTCGTGGTCTTAACATCTGGATCACTAAAGAGAACTCTAACATTATCGGGATCTGTAAAGTCAATCAGTTGTCCTTTGATTGTCGTGGTTTTAAGAGATTTTGTTCCAAAAACTACTTTTGGATTTTTAATATCGGTAATATCAATAATCTGATTATCCACGACACGAACTTCTGTCTCTGGATCAACTTCTGTAAGTCTTCTTTTAACTTTGTCATCAAGAAGCTTAAATTGCTCAATAGTAAGTCCAAATTTAGTAAAGTAATCTTTATTTGTAATGACGTTTGGATCTCCCATGAGAGCTTGATAACCATCAGGGTTTTGTTGTTTATAGTTTTGTAACTCTTCGGTTGAAGTAAACCCAAACTTTTTCGCTGCTTGTTCTAATAAATCCACGGGAGCCGTAGCTGTTGCGATCTTTAATGGTTCAGATCCGGGGTTATTTTTTTCAAACTCCCTAAAAGCGGCTAAATCGGTTGCATTGTTTAAATCAAAAAGACGCGACCTCTTACCTTGAGGGGTTTGTAGCGTAACAAAATTTGAAGTTGATTTGGTGGTTGGCTTTGTGCCAACATCAAAAATGGCTCCACCCTGCTCAATTTGAAGTTTAGAAAAAGTTCCGTACTGCGTATTACCATCAAAAAACGTTTTCTTTCCCGTTTTATCTTCATAATACATTGGTTTGGTTGTTTTTGTTTTATTTTTTAATTCTGCTAATGCACGGGCCTCAGCCGCTGCTTTTTCCGCTGCAAGCTTAGTTTCGGCAGACTGTAGTGCTGCTAGTTCTATAGCTCTTTCTTCTTTTTGTGCCTCTTTCTCTAGTTGAAGCTGTGCTTGTGCTCTTGCACCAATCTTTTCTGGTAGCTGCGTAGACCGTGCTGCCATAGCNAATCTCTCCGCAGGACTTAATCCGGGTCGCTCTCCTTCCATAGGAGCAGCAAACGCTAACGCCGCAGTGGCAATATCAAACAACATTTGCGCTTTTGTCATGCGTTTTTGTTGCTCGGCCATTGCTTGCCGTTCAGCAACATCACCTAATCCTACTTTGCGATATAGGTCCAACTGACTTTCAAAAAGCTGATTTAATCTACTTTTTCCTGTGCCCGGATTTTTGCTCTCTGCATTTAAAGCATTATTAACCTTATTTTCAGCATCCTCATCGCCAGACTGACCTAATAANCCCGTCACACGAAGAAGATTTACTGGAGAATCGCCTGTAGGGATGTAAGGAAACGCCGGATTAAACGAGAATTGGTTTCCGCCACCCGCTATTCTGTTTGAATTTAAGGGGCTGAAGTATTCTACAGGGCGGACTTCACCGCCTTTGTTAAAATTTACGGGAGCGGTCCCGCCGGCCTCCATNNNNGGTGGTTCGGGAACCGTGGACATTATGCCCCCGGCCATCGGCCCCTCCATGGGTTGCGTCATCTCCTGTTGCGCGAGTGCGCCTATGCCCTGATCGACGTTAGCTAACATCATAACGGGCTGTACTAAGGTCAACACGGACTCTGGTGTCTGGTTCGCGTCACCGGGTCCGACAACTCCCGCTAGTTCTTGCCGTCTTTCTTCTACTGTTGCCTGATCGCCACGCATTGTATTCATTACCTGTTCGTAGTTCTGTGCCTCATCTAAATCACCAATACCGCCCGCCGCCTGTGCTAAAGCACTCTGCACTACATTTGGATCGAGTTGATCTTCCATAGGCATGGGTGGTTGTTCTGGTGCAGGCATGGGTGGAGCGGGTTGAGGTGGCATTGGCATACCTGCCGCCATCATCGGATCACCGCCCATCTGCATACCCNCAGGTCCACCATACTCTTTCTCTATAACACCACGCCCTATAAGTATATCTTTCTGTGTTATCTTGCCGTCACCGCTAAGATCAGGAAACGCTGCGCCTCCCTTTTCATATCCTTGTACCTCCTCAGATGTTGTTACAGGTTCTTGTGCAGTGTCTAAAGTTAACTTCTGCTGCTCCATCAAATCTATAACCGCCGGTCTAGCTATTTGATTATTGAACATAGGACGCCGACCTACCGCGCCAAGATCGATTTCAAATCTTTGGTTTGCCATATCCTTTACCTCTCCCATAAATTCTTGAATTTCTGGCTGCCGTTTAACATTTAATTGTCGGCTGATTGCTTTACCAAGCGGTGCTAAAGGACCTATGCCTCCACCAAACTGTTGCCCCATGCCCCCAAATCCACCAAAAGGATTACTGGAAGGTCTTGGAAAACCAAAAGGATTTAAACCCGGTCTTAAATAAGATGTCATCCGAATAACCCCGCTTGTTTAGCCCCACCATAGGCCGATAGACCGGCAACACCTAAGCCAAACAACTGTTGGGCCGGTGATACATCAGGTCGAGAAACCTGAGATATAGTCATTTGCGAGGTGGGTGCTCCTCTATATATATCCGACAAGAAGCCCAGACGTTGATAGGGCTCGTAAAGTTGTGCAAGATCGCTCTGTCTTTGTGCATCAAGCTCTGCCTGTTGTTGCATTTGTTGCTGTTTACCCAACTGGAATTGTGTTTCAATATCTCTTAGTGCCTGTGTTTGTGCAAGTTCACCAATTCCGGCTTGTTGTGTGCCTAACGTACCAAGTGCTGTACCGCCCTGAATACCTAAAGCCCCAATCCCTTGTCCTGCCTGTAGTTTTCTACCCATCTCCCGCTCTGCCGCAGCCTGTGCCTGTAAGAAATTTTTAGCTTGTTCCATTGCTATAGCTTGAGCTTGGTTACGACCTATTTCTGTTTGACCAACTGTGGCTCTACTACCACCATAAGCCCCTTGTCCGGCGGCGCCTTGCGCAAATTTAGCTTGTTGCATGGCAAAGTTTCTGTTGATTTCATCAAATACAGCCTGTTGATACGGGTTCATGTAGCCCTGTATCTGCTCCGCAGTTACTGCGCCAGAACCCGCTCTGTATAAATCACCGGCATCCGATATAGCATCTGTAACCACGGTTGGCGCACCGCTTAATGTTTTACCGGCTTGATCGAGGTAGGCTTGATACCCACCGATACCACCCTCCGCAGGAGAAGCAGCATCTATAGCGCTAGTTTGCAGACCCGACATATCCGCCACTTGAAACGTGGGAAGATCAATCGGTGTATCTGCAAGATCTTTCGCAGACCCCATAAGCCCTAGTTTATAGGCCTCTACCTCGGGGGCTTCTCTTACAATCTGTTGAGTCGTTTCTAATGCCATTATGCCCTCGCCTTTGCTTCAAAGTTACGCATCATTGCGTACATATTTTGTATACCTTTTTCATTGTCCCCGCCACCGGCACCATTTACAGCGTCTGTTGTCATAACAAACTCACCGGGCATCAACATAGCACGCACGCTATCTTTGCCGGGTGTGCCCTCATCCATACCTATACCACCGTTGCGCCGTGGAAACTCTTTTGTACCACCTGCCTCGCCACCATTTGCTGCAAACTGCATGGGCGCCTGTCTTAACGGAAAGCTAGTGGGTATCCCAAAAGGAGGATTTGCCCTTCTTGGTTGCAAATTTTGCACGAAAAATTTATCTCTGTTTTCATCTATCAAATCCTGACCAGTTTTATATTTTTCAAGCTCATCTTGCTTGGGTTTATCAAAGAAACCAGTGCCTAAAGCGGTTAAAGCTGTTATTGGTCCATATTTTCTAAGAAAACTTGGTTCTTTTCCATCAACAGCGGTGCCCATCAACAAATCTTTACCTTTTTGAAACGCTTGTGAAAAAGTAGTAGAGCCCCCTGCTAAATTAGGGTTTGCGGCAGCCTCTCCTATAAACGGCAAATCTTTTCCACCTAGTCCAAGAAGAGGAGCAGTCACGTTTTTTGCGTAGTCTACTGGATTAGTTGTTAAGGAAGATCCCACTTTACCTAAAAACGTTCCCTCTCCGGGTGCAAACCCACTAAACAAAGCAGAACCTGCTCCTGCTGTTAAGCCACTACCTAATGCCTTTTCAAAACTTTCTCCTTGTATTAAGCCTCCAATACCTGCACCAAGCGCTGCTCCATACGGACCAAAGGTTGCTCCTGCTAGTGTCAGTACAGGCTTGGCTACTTTACGTATGACATCGCCAACCCTATCAAATATATCTTTTAGAAAAAACTCAGGTAAACCTGTGTCAGGGTTAATAGAGTTTGCTTCTGTACCAACCACATATCTTTCGGGGTCTTCAATACCCATATCTTTTAGATGACTAAAGATAGACTCTTTTAACTTTGGGTTTTTATCTATAAGTGCTTTCGGGACGACTAGCTCGCCTGTTTCAGCATGGACGAGCTTGTCGTCACCGTAGCGGCCGTAGGAGGCCATGCGCACTGCAACATCTTGGATAGCTCCTAAGCCGTCAGAGCCAAAGTTTTCTTGCGCCTTTTCTTTAAATAAAGCTTCTTTTTCATGGTCTTCCAGATAAAAGTCAGCTATGCCGCCGACTGGAAATGAAAAGGTTTTAAGTGCTTCGCCCATAACTATCCTATTGTTACTGTTACTGATCCTAACCCACTTGTGGCAGAATTACTAGCGCAATGTGGTCTATCCACCTTACTTATCTTAACAACTCCTTCAACTTCAAACAAGGCACCGTTTTCTATATTTGTATCATTACCTGATGGTAAATTAGTAAAAGTCATTTTTGTGGCACGTGCTTCGCCCGGGTTTCTTTGCTGTTCAACATACAAAGCAAACGATCTTACTATGTCTGAAAAATAATTTTGGTCATAGCTACTCTGGAGGATAAGGAAAAAACGGTGCGGGTAAATTACGTGTACTCATTAGCGTTGTCCATCTGGTCTGATATCTACTCTAGGTGTTCCTAATCTCCACATAACACCTGTTGTATCACTTTCAATACGAAATGCAAACGAGCGACCTCTTAATCTTACATGAAGTTGCTCAGTGAATAACTCAATAGGGGTGGAAACAGAACGCGATACTTCTTTACTTGTTGTTTCATTAAACGTGACCCCCGGAAAATTACGCGCTTTTACAACCATATTAACCTTTGGTGTTTGAGTCTCACTGTCTCTAAACGTGATGTCGGGCAGAACACGCCTTACCAAAGAAAACTTTTCGCCATCGCCTATGTCCATTTGGCTTGACTCTATGTTGGCGGAGATAGCAGAGGGAGGGTTTGTGCTACCATCGTCCTGCCCGAACTCGTGATAATATAACTTATTGTCAGTGCTTGCGGCTATTGGGTATTGGTTTATACCTCTGTCCACCCATGCTGTGCGTGCAAGGTTGCCAAAATACCAGATCTTTTCTTGATAGTTATAGATTACGTATCGGTCATTGACGTTGCTGCTTTTTGATGGGTAAAACCACCAAACCTCACCATACGAACTATTATGACCCGCAAACACTTTACCTATCTGGTCCCGATTGAAATCACTAAAAACATAGTCTAATACTGTGCAGGGTAGTCGTTGCACGGTACCGCCATACACATAAAATTCTTTTGAGCCCATCCAAAAAACAAAATCATTCACGGCGATAGCAGCGTTAGGACCGGCTATTGTAATATTTCGTGATATTTCTGTCAGACCAAAAGTAAACGGATCGCCTAAAAACTGCATACCGTGTAGAGATACATCAGTATACACCAGTATTTGCTGTTTGGTCTGTATGGCTACAACTATCTCAGAACCTGTAGATATACGTAGCTCACCGGCAGTGTTTTCTGCTCTTGTTTGAAAATCAAGAAGACTCTCTTGTGATCCAAACCTAATTAACAAAGGATCTTGTGTACCAATAGAGCCCTCACCATCACAGCCAAAAGCAATTATATGCCGGCTCTGATCGGATACCATAATCTGTTTGGCAACGGTTGGAGCCAGAATAGATCCGGTCAACGAAGAAAGTTCCACGGCCCGTGCTGCGGTGCCCGAGGTTCTGTCCCAATAATAAATACCACCATTTTTCACATTTAATAAAAGATCTTCACCAAAGTTATCGTGTGTCCAATTAGTTAATACAGTACCCGATACCGTAGCTTCAGCCGGCATACCCCAACCAAAGCTTGCCTCGATTACCGCTTCGTTATCGGCATGAGTGGCGGCCGTAGTATTAAAAGATCCACGAATTAAACCGGTAAACGTTGTTGACGTTGTGCCCGTATATTCAATAATCTCATCTTCAATTTTTATATATCCTGAAGAGGTAAAGCTTGCTGCTGAGTCCACCGTTACAGTGGTAGCTGTAACACTTGAAGCCAAGTCACTACCATTTATTAAGGTTACTGTATCGTCTGCTGCTGTGCTATTCCCTTTTACTAATCGCACTAGCTCACCGCTATCATGCGTCGCGGCAGTTGTACCGCCATGCCCTCGTGTCACAGTCAGCGTATTGCTTGATATACTGCCTACCAACATAAGCTCTCCACCTATATCTATAATATCAGTGGCAGCTATACCCGTAGCACTTGAAACATCTACCCCTGTTTCAGAGGCATCAAGATCTTCTGCTAAAGTTGTCGTTAACTCATCGGTATCAACACCGTTCCATACACCGGCACCCCAACCTGTACCAAAGAAGTTTGTGTCAAGACCCGTGTTTATTTGATAGGTAGCTGTAACAGAGCCTCCCCCCGGTGAGTTACTTACATCCGTTGAGTTAGCGTTAGCACTTAATGTTATTTCATAAACGTCATTATTAACTATTCGTGTTATTTGGTGTTCTGTATTTAATACAGCGGCAGTCACCGTGCCCCCCATAGTTGATGCACCAGAAAAGGTAACAAAGTCATTTAAAACGGCACCATGTCCTGCATCGGAAACAGTGATTATTTTTTCTCGCCCAGAGGTGGCCGTTGCCGTAAACGGATCTGTGAGACTTGCCGGAGGATCTCTCTCCGGCGTAATATCATAATACAAACCACCATCAGCTATGTAATATTTTAAATTTGTACCAACGCCTAAATATTTAGTGCCATCTAAGGCTACCCAACTAAATAAGGCTCGACAGGTGCCTAAAAAAGTATTGTCGCTGTACGTGGACCACCCGCCTATTTTTTCTGCATTTCCAAACCTAAACCGTATTTTATCGCCATTAAACCAACCACCCTCATTGGAGTATGAGGTTGCCTCTCTATTTATTCCGGGTTTGAATCTTAATGAAGTTAAGGGCATTACGATATTCTTAGAAAGAGAGTGGCTGCTCTACGATTTCTATTTTGGGCATCTCCCATAGCCCTCCAAACCCCTGTCAAATTAGTAGTCACCGAACCCGAAGCGTCAAGTGCAGTATCGTCATCAAAATTGTTGCCGGCATCCATTAATAATCCTGAGTAAATTAAATTTTGATTGACGTTATCCGCTCCGCTTGACGATCTTGTATAAGTTTGTCCTGCTGTAATAGTTGTGTCTGCCACTATTGCCAAAAAAGCATAAGTTCCTATGTCCCCTAAACCTGTGTTTAAACCTATAGTTCCCGTGCTTGTTATCGTTGATCCTGATAGCGTATCATCTGTAGCTACACTTGTGACAGTACCGTCCCTAGCTGCGTTTATTTGTGCTGCTGTTCGTGTTACTACAGTGCCACCTAGTTTTAAACCATTCGTGCCATCATGTGAGGCTATATCCACATCTGTAGACCCATCAGCAAATACAACATCTCCAGTGACTAACATCGTATTATTACCATCTTCGTCGTACTCAATACTTACGTCCTTGTCCGTGCCAAAATTAAGTTTTTTGTCATCGGCAATAGTTATATCACCACCAGATATCAATAAAGTATCTGTGTCATCTTCGTCGTACTCAATACTTACATCTTTACCTGTGCCAAAAAATAACTTTTTGTCGTCAGCTAATGTTACATCTCCATTCGATATTAGAAGAGTTCCTGTGTCATCCGCATCAAACTCCATTAATACATCTTGATCGGAGCCAAATTTTATTTTTTTGTCATCAGCTATGTAAATATCACCAAACTCTGCCGAGGTTGAGCCTATATCCGCACCCCCTTCCGCATCGGGTAATATGGATGTTGTGGCGGTAATCGTGGTTCCAGTGATAGCAGCCGGTGTAGTGCCACCTATTACTGCCCCGTCAATAGCTTGACTATTTACAAACAAAGCAGTTAAGTCTGTTACAACGGCTGAACTATCCCCTCCATCCGAAAATATTATAGCGCCTTTACCGGAAGGTACACTTACTGCTCTATTATTATCGACAGTGCCTCCTGACCCTTGATTAAAAATTATGGCTTCTGACGTACCATTTTTTACAAAGTAAAGTTTTTCCGCACTCTCTGGGTCAATAGTAATAACATGGCCTGCATCCGGAGAGCCTGCTAACACGATTACCTTAAACATACCGTCAGATAAGCTACCATCACTTGTGCTTAAGTTGCTAGTTCCACCAGAGCTCAAAGTAATAGTGACAACACCATTTATGAGTCTGTCTATAATCTTAAAGTTATTATTTGTTGTAGTGCCCCAAGCACCGGCTTGTTCACCAAGACCTATTAATTCTATGCCGCCGTTATCTGTATATGTTGATCCCATATCTTACCTCTTATGCTACTTCTGTCCAAGTCTGCGAGACACCCGTGGTTTTTTCTGACCACGTTGGGCTGCTCGATGGCGTTATAGCCGTGTAAGACGTTCCCGGAGCAGGAATAATCTTACCCCATACTATAACAGATGTTACTGAAAGTGTAGCAGAAATTCCATCTAAGGTGATATTTGCTGTTCCTGTTACACTAGCTAGCTCTCCTAATGTCATTGTTGCCGATACACTTCCTAACTCACTTGCTGAAACATTTGCATCAGCATTAACGGTTGGATTAGTTGAGTCTACTACTGCGTTTGCAGATATACCTGATGAATAAATAAAAGAATTAGGTAGCTGTGATAGAGCTAACTCTGATATAGCACCAAAGCCAAGCATTAGTCAGCGTCCTTGATGGTCAGTTTGCCTTCCTTTACTTGTTTTAATAACTCAGCATAAAATCTATTACCTTCACTTCTAGGAGCAAATACTTCATTTCCCTCTTGCATGATAATTTTTACACCTGCTACCTTGTCTTCATTATTTTTATAATATTGTGCTTCTTTTATATTCATATTATAACTCTGCTTCTATTATTAAATGTGCATCTACATCATTGTTTTGCTGTAGTTGACCACCATCACCTGCTGTTAGTCCACTAGATACGGTTCCTAAAAGATGAATCATTCCTGCTGTAGCAATGTTGTCATCTGTAGCGATAGATGCTGATAAAGCCGTTCCTGCATTAGCATGATGTATTCTAAAACTACCAGATTGACTTTCTATTGCAGGGTCTTCTCGCATAGGAACAGGCAACATTGCTGCACTAGCATTTTGAGTAGTAGAGTCATTTCTACCTACTGTGCATATCGCAGCATATCCAGACCCTGCTGTATTATCAAAATGAGGAAGTCGTTGTGTATAGCGATAACACCTAGCCAACGTCCTCTCATAAGGCTCATGCTCAAACTCTGTTGGGTTCTGCCCTACCTCTAACTGAACACCTGTGATGAAGAAGGTTCTTGATGTGCTGTCAAAGAATGAAGTTTGACTATCTGAAAGTCTTGTTGTGTTTGATATAGACTCCCAAGTATTTGCTGAAAACGTACCACTTGTAAAGTTATTACCACCATGTAAAAATATATTTAAAGATAATGACAAAGCATTATCGTCATCAAAAGCACCTGTTGTATCAGCAGGAAAAGACAACTCTACTCTTGTCCAATCTGTAGTGACAGAAAACTCTTTAGCCACTCTTCTTGAGTTGTCGCCATCCTCTAGCTCACAAGTATATGTGGCAGAAGCGTTGCCCTTTACATAAAAAGATACAGCATATGGTTTTGCACTTGTTGTTCCTTTGGCAAACATCTGTAGGTTTTGACCTTCAATTCTTTGCTGTAAAGAGAGTAACTCGTCAGCAGCAATAGATGTATCGTCTGTTGTGCAAGATAATTTTAAAGAGTTAGCAAAACCCTCTGGTGCAGAGCTATCTTGTGCCATAGTAAATCGTCCTGCTGAAGTGCCACCAATGTTCATTCTAAATCTATCAAGTGTTTGATAACTTGGGTCACTACCACCTAATCCTGTTTCTGAAGTGCTTCTCTGTGCCACGTTCATTGCACCATTGATGATGACATTCCTATTTACTCCACCACCACCTGCGTTGATGTTGCCTATAAGGTTTGCTAACTCTGCTGCTTTGCTCATGCTAAATCTCCTATTGACATTTGTCTGGTACATTCTTCATCATAAGCATTACCATCACTTTCTTGTCTCATTTCTTGTTTCTGCGTGCTTGTTGTACCTTCATCAAATCTAGCAAGAGGTCTAGTAGTAGTTTTTCCACCTGAACCTGATACTGAAAAATCATTGTTAGCATAATTATTTGTAAATGTTGGTGTGTATATCCCTGTTCCAACATCAGTGACACTACTTATGTTAAAGCTATCAGCTAAAGCAATCGTTCCAGTACCATTTAATTGCATCCATGCTTTTACCAACCCCTGTTGCAGATTAGTCGTGGTGCTATTGCCTTCGCCTGTCACAGCGATTGACCCTGCTGTGCTGACACCTGTTAATGTATTTATTTTAAGTGTTGATGCCATTATGCCAACTCTCCAAAAACATTTATTTCGTGAGAAAGGTCTGTGTTAGAACCACTTGCATTTGCTGTTTCATATGCAATAACACTCACATCATGTCTACCATTGTTTCTTGTAGCGACCTGACCCGGAGAAGTGTTTCTAACTATTCCACTGTATTTCATAAAGTTGTTTGCAAAATTGCTTACAGGAGCATAAGAATAATCTCCTGTTCCGTGATCTGTTCCCCCAGAAACATTGAGAGCTTCACTTAGAGATGCACTATCACTACAACTAGCAGATAATTTTACTAAACCTAGTTGTAAGTTAGTGGTAGCTGTACCCTCTCCAATAATAGTAACTTGTCCTGTGGAGTTCATGGTTAGCTTTGTAGAATTGGCTACCTTCAGCAATATCTGGTCATTAGTTGCAAGATCAATACCTGTGTCATTATCTCCCCCTGCATTGACGATTGTATCTACTTTAATTTCACTTGCCATTATGCTAAATCTCCTAGTATACCTGTACTAATTTGAGAGCCATCTGTTAAACTTCCATCATTTGCGTAGGAACGTATTTCATACTGTGCTGTTGTAAAAGTAGAGTGTTCTCCCCCTGCACCTTCTTGATTACTTGTTGCAAGCACAGAATAATTTGAATTACCCATAGCATTTGAAAAATTAAAAAAAGACCTTCCTGTTCCATTATCTGAAATACTAGATGTATTAAAACTATCTCCTATACTCTGTGTGCCTGTTTGAACTATTCTGCACCAGTTCTTAGCCAATCCCTGCTGTAAATTAGTAGTCGCAGATGTACCCTCACCCAAGACATTTATACTGCCTCCTGTGGTACTACCTTTTAAATTATCTACTCTAAGTTCACTTGTCATAATATTGTATAAAATCCATTAACTGTTAGCGTTGCTGATGCACCGACTGTAATAGGTCCTGCTGATAGGGCATTGGTTGTGCTACTGATTGTGATGTCAGCACTGATTGTCTGACCATTGGTTCGTATGATGCTGTCGTTACCCAAGAAAGGATAGCGTGTGTCAGACTCAGACTTGGTGTAGCTATTGGCTATGCTGAAAGCGTCATAAACGACTATCTCTACTACATCATTAGCTGATGCTCCTGTAACCAACACGACTGATGTACCTGATGTAGAGGTGTAGTCGGTTGCAGGTTTGAGTAGTATACCGTTTTGATATACAT
>FUFK010067295.1_pt1 | contig 17442 bp, 16 predicted proteins | sample 1021851 | NCBI WGS metagenome assembly FUFK01 (sample SAMEA51879418, study PRJEB19060) | metagenome | reverse complement strand
AGGAAAATCTCTAGGAGTCATATGAAAGCTTTAGTAAAAGCAGAGAGCGCAGTCGGTTTAAAGCTGCAAGATATTGAAGTTCCTCAACTCCATTGTGACGATATTCTTATTAAGGTTAAAAAAACAGCAATTTGTGGCACTGATTTGCATATCTGGAATTGGGATAAATGGGCAAGTAATACAATAAAACCACCTATGACCATTGGACATGAGTTCATGGGTGAAGTGCATGAACTAGGTTCTAATGTTAAAAACTTTAAGATTGGTGACAGAGTTTCTGCTGAATCACATATAACAGGCTTAAATAGTAGAAATGCGAAAGCAGGTAAGCTTCACCTTGATCCTGATACTGTAAATATTGGTGTAGACAGAGATGGTGCCTTTGCTGAATTCATTGCAGTGCCTGGAAAAAATGTTATTAAGTTGCCAGATAATATCTCCGATGAAATAGGTGCGATTCTCGATCCTTTTGGAAATGCGGTGCATGCTACCTTATCGTTCGATTTAGTTGGAGAAGATGTGCTTGTAACCGGAGCAGGGCCAATTGGAATTATGTCTGCAGCAATTGCAAAACATGTTGGTGCTCGAAACATCTTACTTACCGATATAAATAATAATAGATTAGAGCTCGCAAAAGAGGTTTGTGATGTTGAAATCTTGAATCCGCTAAATGAGAATTTAAAAGAAAAAATGATTGAAATGGGGCTTAAAGAGGGTTTTGATGTTGGTCTAGAGATGTCAGGCTCAGAACAAGCTATTGATCAAATGATGGACGCTATGATTATGGGTGGCAATATATCTTTGTTAGGTTTGCCTTCTGATAAAATTCAATTTGACCTTTCAAAAGCAATTTTTAAAGCACTAAACCTTAAAGCTATCTACGGNAGAGAAATTTTTGAAACTTGGTACAAAGGTATGGCCCTAATAGATTCTGGTCTAGATATAGGAAATATTATTACCCATAAATTTCATTTTTCAGATTTCTCTAAGGCGTTTGATTTACTGAATTCAGGTAAAGCTGGAAAAGTTATTCTTGATTGGGACTAAGATCGGTTAAACCAAAAACTAAATCCTGCATTCTTTGAACAGGTGGGCATTTATCAGTCGTTGTATTAGGACAATTAAACTTATCTTTAACTGACATTGTTGCAGGCATATTAATGCTTCCATCACTCTCTTCGGGATCGCTTTCACCGTCACCTGCAAAAGCCTCGCCAATTGCCTTTAGCCATGAAAAAGGAAGCCATAGCAAATAATCCATTGGGCCTAGACTTATAACATAACCATTTTCTCTATTGTGTAAGTACTTGGTAAATTTCACTGCGACTAAATTTTCTTCTGGAATAACAAAAAGATATTGTCCATTAAAACCTTCTTTTACCAATAGCCTTTTGTTTTCAGACATTTTTCGAATTGAAGTATGCATACCATATAACTCACCTGGTCCCTCAGAAATTGGTTGCATTGACTGTTCCATAAATGCCTTATTAACTAGTTGTTTCCCTTCCCATGAGCCTTTTTGAGCATACAGTTGACCAAATTTAATAAAATCTAACGGCGCTAAATCAATACCATGAAAAGTAATGTCATTTAGAGCATGATCTTTCCACAATCCATACTCGGTAATTTCAAGCGGATTTAAAATTTCTTTTTTCAAAACTTCATGCGGCGAAGCATTATAAATTTTTTCAATAACTGGACCCAGTAGAGCAGTGTTAACGTTGTTGTACTCAAAGATTTCCCCTGGCTCTTTCACAAGCTCAACGCTAAGCGCAAAGTCTAGATTATTTCTTGAAAGAAACATTTCCTCATTCCAAGATTCACTTCTATATAAGCCTGACTTCATCTCAAGAAGATTTCGTATTGTAATTTCTCCTCTTTTATCATTTTTCCACTCTGGTAAATAATCACTTATTGGTTGATCAAGATCGTCAAGTAAACCTTTCTCAATAGCTACACCAAATAAAACAGCATAGAATGCTTTGGCAATGGATTGCGACGTAACAAAATCTGTTTTTGAATATCCGTTTCCATATTGTTCAAGAATAATATTGCCTTTATGCGAAACAATGAGTGCCTGGGTAGCTGGATCACTCATGATCATATTGCTTAGTTGGTTCAGAACACTTTCATTGACTTTTTCAGCAGAAAGAATATTAGAGGATAATAATAAAATTAATAAAAATCTAAGCATCTTTTTCTAGATCTGCGATGGCATTAACTATTTCAACATAGTTTTCATAAAATTCTTTCGATTCACCATCCGCATTGGTGTATGGTGTTTTTACACTGCCATCTTCAAAATCTATTAAACCAATTGACATCAGAAATCTTGAAACTACAAGCGCTCTATTAATGCTCCCAAGAAAACGAAGATAGCCTAAAGCTCCCCAATCTTGCACATCACCTTCTGTGGGATAATATTTTGTAATTCTAGTGAAAACTACATCCCTATCTCTGTCTATGAATACAAACTGTCCAAATTTTCCGCTAGTGTTATAAATTTTGGCATCGTCATCATACTTTGAAATCCACCATTGCAGACTGTAGCCTCTGGTATCACTGTGACTCCAACCCATACTTGGTGTCTTTCCCCAGTAGAGTTGAAGAGATTCGTCAACATAATCCTTAGAGATTATTTGTTGACCTTTCCAATTTCCATCCCGGTTAAAAAGTAGACCAAATTTGGAATAATCCCTGGCCGACATATCTAAGCAACAATAGGTCATGGTATTTCCAGCACTATCTTCCCAGGCTGTATATTCCTCTAGTCCTATCTGACTAAAAATTCTTTCCTCAAGCAATACTTTGGCAGTTTTGCCTGTTGCTCCTTTGAGTATTTCTCCTATCATCATTGAGTTTACATTGTTGTATTGAAAGACTTCACCTGGAGGATTTTCTACATTCACCTTTTCAGCGTATTTAAGATGATCAGCTTCAAGAAACATCATTTCATGTTCATGATCAGGAAACTCCAATCCACTTGTCATATTCAGTATTTGGCGAATAGTAATTTTCTGTTTCTCAGGAGTTTTGTATGAGTCGACGTAATTGGCTACTGGCTCATCCAAGCTTTTTATCTCACCCCTATCAAGCGATATTCCCACCAAAGCAGCATAAAAACTTTTTGCTGTTGACCAAGAAGTGCCAAAAGAGTTTTCGTTGAAACCTTCAGCATATTGCTCCTGAATTATGTATCCATCTTTGATTAACACAGCACCCATTGAAGCCTCATCTTCAAAAGTCATTCTGAATAATTTATCGACTTTTTCCTGGTCAAGGCCAACTTGATCTGATTCAGCAGTTTCCCATCTTTCATCAGGGAAATACTTTTCCGCAAATACGGATAGTGAAATTAAAAATAGAATACCTAGCCTCATTTAAACTCCTTTTGATTGAATTCTTGGTAAAATAATACCATATGAACACAGTGCATTTGTGATTATTTCAATGTATATTCTCAAACAAAATTTTAATGATTCTTTATAAAACTACAAACCTGAGTTACGAGATAGATTCCCGTACTATTTTTTCAAATTTAGATTTTGAAATTTCATCGAATGCAATTTATGAAATAAGAGGAAACAATGGCTCTGGAAAATCATCTCTGCTGAAAATCTTAAGCGGTTTGAACAAAATGGATAAGGTTTATTATGATGAAAATCTAGAATCAAATATTACATATCTAGGCCACAAAAACGGATTTGTAGAAGAAATATCCTTAAGAGATAATTTTGAAATCATCGGCGTGCCTATTAACGATACCTTATTCAAAAGATTTGGTTTAACAAAACTTAAAAACCAGAAATTTTTCAATCTTTCATTTGGTGAAAAGAGGAAAGCAGCATTAGTGAGAGCAATAACTTCGAAGAAGAAAATTTGGATATTAGATGAACCATTTGCAGGCCTAGACAAAGAATCAATTAAAAATCTAAAAAAAGTTTTTTATGAACATATAGAAAAAGGTGTTTGCATCATTATGGCAAACCATCAAGAAGAATTAGATGAAAGCGTAAAAATTCATTTGGAGAACAATGTATAAAGATTTAAAGAGAGAGTTTGGGTTATTTTTTTTAATTCCTAAAAATATTTATCTGCCATTATCTATTTTTGGGATTATTTTTTTAATATTCATTATTTTAAATTTTGATGATCAGCTTTCATATGTAAGTTCTTTTATAGCGGCTTTTATAACAGTTTTTGTCATATCAGAGGGCTCTTTTAAAGATGACTATAATTCAGGTTATCTTGAGCAAAAAATATGCGAAGGCGAAAGTCTATCATCTTATTTATTCGCTAAATTTTCTGTGAATCTCATTCTCATTTTCACACCAATTACACTGTTTGCTTTTTTGATTAATGGTTTTGGGCAAGAAAACATCTTTGAATTAATAATCTCTTACCTTTTGATGTTAAGCACGTTACATTTTTTCTTTAATTTAGGGAGTGCTATTTCAATGAAGCGTAATAATTCCTTAAATGCATTATTGATAATTCCACTTTTAATACCATTTATTATCCTAGTTGAAGAGATCTTCGTAAAAATAGTTCTTGAACCTAATCTGAATTTTTTGATGGCATATTTTATTTTTTCTGCAACTTTCATCAATTTTGCAGTGATACAAATCTTAAAAGTGCAAAGCAAATAGATGTATAAATACGTAGCAAAATACTTTATTCCATCCAAGGTGTATAAATTCTGCAGCCTTACTGCTATGCCAGCTTTCATAATAGGCATGATAACTTTTTTACTATCAAGTTATTTTGTGATTTATAGTTTGCCTGCTGATGTAGAGCAACAAGAAATTTATAGAATATTATTTATACATGTTCCTTCAGCTATTTTGTCTGAACTTATTTATTTATTCTTAGCAGTGAATGGTTTTATTTATCTTGTTTGGAGAACTAAAATCTCTGCTACATTTCTTAATTCTGCTATAAGTATTGGTTTAATTTTTACAGCTATTGTCCTGATTTCAGGTTCAATATGGGGTAAGCCAACTTGGGGTACTTATTGGGTTTGGGACGCAAGAATTACTTCAACATTTATACTTTTAATCCAATATGTAGGGCTGATAGCACTGAGATCATCCTTTAGTTCCAGACAAACTACCGATCAAATTTTAAGTATCGTTTCTATTATTGGTGCTGTGAATATTCCAATAATTAAGTTCTCAGTAGACTGGTGGAACACTTTACACCAAAATGCCAGCATAACTACTTCTGGTAGTGCTATTGATTCAGAGATGCTNATTGGTTTGCCATTAATGCTTGCCTCTTTGCTATTTCTATCATTTAGTATTTTTGCTAGAAATATTCAATTTGAAATACTAACTAGAACAGCTAAAACAACTGCAATGAAGGAAATAATAAATGGATAGTATTGAAACAGTTTTATTTACCTTCTTAATATCTATTTCACTGATTTTAATTTTGTCTCTTAGTTCATATATACGTTTTATGACTAAACTTAAGAATTGTCAGGAAGATTTAGATGATTAGAAAAAATAGATTAAATAAAATATACCTGATTATTTTCTTTTTATTGTCTGTAGGTTTAATAACATTTTTTATTTTGCGGGCACTTGAGAAAAATATTGATCTATACCTTACACCAAGTGATGTAAAGGCAGCCGATTTTAATCAACCTGATGATTTTAAATTAGGNGGAATGGTCAAAGTGGGAAGTTTGGAAAAACTTGANGGCTTAGAAATAAGTTTCATCGTGACCGATTTCGAATCAGAAATGACAGTAATTTACGAAGGTGTATTACCAAATCTTTTTAAGGAAAATAGTGGAGTAGTTGCCACTGGTTCACTGAATTCTGAGCAAAATCAGTTTATTGCTACAGAAATTTTAGCGAAGCACGACGAAAACTACATGCCTGTCAAAATCGAGGTGCAAAATTAATATTCAGCCCGATTTTTTTGGAAATATTCTTCTNTCTTTTTCTGCATTTTTATGTGGACTTATTTTTGTGGCCTCCTTGAGCAAAAAACATGCAAGCTTTGGGAACAAATTAGTTCTTGCAAATTTTGCTACTTTATTAATTTGTTGTGGTTATTTAATGCTGCAGTTTTTAGAAGACAATTTTTCTTTCATCTACGTTTTTGAAAATTCCAGCACACTGCTTCCAACTTTCTACAAAATCTCAGCTTTTTGGTCTGCGCATGAGGGCTCATTTCTATTGATGATTTTGTTTTTATCTGGAAGCATGTTTGTTAACAACTCTTTTTTCTCAGGACAGGATTGGATGCCCATATCAAATGCAACTCTTGCTTTTATTTTGTTCTTTTATTTAGTTTTCCAGATTTTTACCTCAAATCCATTTTTAACTTTTGACGTTTTACCGAATAATGGCACAGATCTAAACCCACTATTACAAGACCCTTTATTGGTAATACATCCCCCGGTTCTCTTTGCTGGGTATGTTTTCTATGCCGTGACCTTTAGTTTAGTTATAGCTGGCATGTTTATTGGCTTTGATAAGAAATTATTTCAAAGTCTTAAACTTTGGGCAGGAGTATCATGGTTTACGTTAACTTTTGCAATTCTGCTTGGCTCAATTTGGGCATATTATGAATTGGGTTGGGGAGGGTACTGGTTTTGGGATCCTGTGGAAAATGTAGTTTTACTGCCTTGGCTTGCAGGGACAGCTTTTACTCACTCACTAATTTTTAGTAAAAATAAAATCTTACTTTCATGGATGGTATTCTTGGGCATAAGTACATTTCTTCTCACAATTCTTGCGTCTTTTGTGGTGAGATCGGGGATATTAAATAGCGTCCATTCATTTGCTTCAGACCCTTCCAGAGGTGTGTTTCTTCTTAGTTTATTTGGAGTTTTTGCATTTGCTTCACTCGTATTATTTTTCTCAAAAAGTGTATTTTTACAAAGTGAATGGCCAAAATTATTATCTAAACAATATCTTTTAGTCTTAAATAATGTTGTGTTGTTAGCAATCCTTTTGATTGTTTTCTTGGGAACGTTATATCCAATTGTTACAGAAGTTTTTTATGGTCAGAAATTAAGCATTGGACCTAATTACTTTTCTAGTTTAATTACTCCTTTAGTTTTAATCTTGATTACATTATTTTCAGTCGAGCAATTTCCAACTTTACTAAAAAACAATAAAAGAAATTTATTTCTTGGAGTTCTTTTAATTTCTTTAGTCGTAATTATCATTGATTTTTTGAAAATAAGCGCATTAAGCGTAGGCTTGTACTTTGTTGCCTTGATTTTATCCATTCTGTTACTCAAAGCTTCAGTTGAGTTGGTAACTAAAAGACAAATTACTATTGCTCACAAAGTCGTAGGACATTTATCTGTAGTTCTTCTTACGTTTGCTGTAATAGCAAATCATGAATTTTCAGAGAGCTTAGATGTTAGGCTAAAACCAGGTGAGGAAGTTGAATTTTCTAATACCGTCGTGAGGTTAGATTCTGTTGACGTTGAAGGGGAAATGAACTTTGATACTGTTGTTGCTAACTTTTCTATCCAATCTGGGGAAACACAAAGTAACTTAAAATCTGAGAAAAGAGTCTACAAAATTGGTGGTGTTATAACTTCAGAAACTGGTATTGTTTCAACCATCCAAAAAGATTATCACATCGTGTTNGGNGATAGGTTTCAAGATGGCTCATGGTCAATCAGATATTCAATAAATTATGGAATAATGTTAATTTGGATTTCTTCAATCTTATTACTCTTATCTATGCTTTATGGGACAATAAGAAGGCATGGTTACTAGGTATTTTTTAGTTTTAATTTTAGCTCTTTTGGTAATGATGTTATCAATCTTTAGCCTGTCTCTTGTTCAGACTGATGAATTGCAAACAATTAAAACCCAAGAGGGTAAAAAATTAGTTATTTCTGAAAAAATTTATGATTTAGATGGAAATCCAATACCGTTTAAGTCGNTAACAGAAGGAAAGGTTCTTTTAAATGTTTGGGCGAGCTGGTGCATCACCTGTTTAGTTGAACACCCTTTTTTGAAATCGATAACTGAGTCTAAAGATGTCAAATTAATAGGTATCAATTATAAAGATCAAAGTTTTAATGCGTTGAATTATCTAGATAAAAATGGCAATCCTTATGAATTTTCAATTTTCGATTTATCTGGGGATATTTCCCTAAAACTTGGAGTAACCGGAGCTCCAGAAACTTTTTTGGTGATCGACGGTGAGATTGTCAGTCACAGAATAGGAGAAGTTAATTTAGAGGTTTGGAATGAAAAATTTGCTCCATATTTTTAAAATTTTCTTTATTTTTGCATTGCCTATTGCTGCAGAAAATTTATATGAAAATTTAAATGCTGATCAATTGAAGCGNCTTGACTATCTATCTGAAAATATAAGGTGCCCTAAATGTTCATATGGAAATATTAATAGTTCCAACGCCCCAATATCTAAAGATTTAAAACAAGAAATAGCCAATTTAATTACAGAGGGTCTCACAGATGACGAGATTTTTAATCTCATGGAAGAACGTTATGGAAATTATGTCATTCTGAGGACAGATATTAATGAAAATAAAAGCTTATTTCTTATTCCTTTAATGGTTTTACTTATATCCATCTTGTTAGTTACCACATATACTATTAAAAGATCTAGATGAGACTAAAAAGCTTAAAATTAGCAGGGTTTAAAAGTTTTGTAGACCCAATTGAAATTGATTTTCCAGGAATCATGTGTGGCATCGTTGGCCCTAATGGATGCGGTAAATCAAATATTATCGATGCCATAAAATGGGTAAAGGGAGAATTGTCTGCAAAAAGCCTTAGAAGTGAAAGCTTGCAAGATGTAATATTTAACGGCTCTGATTCAAGAAAACCTGTAAGCCACTGCTCTGTAGAGCTATCTTTCGATAACTCAGAGAATTTTCTAGGTGGTGAATACCTTAAATTTGATGAGGTAAGTGTTAAAAGGGAAATGGGGCGTGATGGTCAATCAACCTATTTTATTAATAACGCTGTTGCCAGAAGAAGGGATGTTCAGGATCTATTTCTAGGAACAGGTTTAGGTGGAAACAGTTACGCAATTATTGAACAAGGAATTATTTCTAGTTTGGTTGGAGCAAAACCAGAAGAATTAAGAAGTTATGTTGAAGAGGCTGCTGGTATTTCAAAATATAAAGAAAGAAAAAGAGAAACTGAATCAAGAATACGAAGAACATCAGAAAACATTTCAAGACTAAAGGATTTAGAGGATGAAGTTAAGAGATCAATTAGAAGGTTAAAAGCTGAGGCTAACTTAACTTCAAGATACAAAAAACTCAGAACTAAAGAACAAGAATTTCAAAAATTTATAGTTAATGATGACCTTAAAGCTCTTTTAAATTCTATGAATGAATCGCAAAAAGAAAATGATTCTATTGATAAAGATTTAGAAAAAATTGATGGAGATAGATTAAATTTTGTTGCTAAAAGGGATGTTGTAAAAACAAAATTAATGGAGGGTTTAAAAGAACTTGAGGAAGAGCAAAGGAATTTCTTTGAAGCAGGAGCAAAGATATCTTTAATTGAAGAAAAGGAAAGAACAGTTAATGCCAGAATTAATGAACTAATTACCGAAGAGAAGAAAAATGTAGAAAACCTTGAAGACCTTTCTAAAGAAATGCAAGGAGATGACAAAGATGCAAAAGAACTGGATTCTAAAACAATAGAAAGTATCAAAGCAGAGGCTCAGAAATTACTTACGAAAATTGAAGCCGATTTAACTTCTAGTGATGAGAAAACATTGATGGATGGTTTTCAAAGCTTTTGGAAAAAAGGTTTCAAAATGGGCCAAGGCCAAAGTGGTGATGCNTCAGAAAAGATTGATTCCTTGAAATTACAATTTGTTGAAAGAAATAAACATATTATTGGTGAGATAGAAAATCTCAAAAAAGATTTAAATAAAGAAAAATCTGAATTAACTACCTTCATTGAGTTGAGAAAAAATCAAGAACTAAAAGTCATGGAGTTAAAAGCAAACCAAGATAAAGCGAATGAAGAATTAAGAGAATTTGAATCTGAAATAACAAAACTAGAAACAGAAAAAGACCGAATAGTTCATCAAAGGAATGAGAAGGAGCTTAACAAAAGAAGTATTGAGATAGAGGTAAAAGAAAAGCAGGAAAAACTTGAAAGTTACTCAGAAATTAAGGATATAGAGGGTGAGAGAGACGAAATTATTATTGACTTAGAAAAGCTTCAGAAAAGGATTATGAATTTAGGGCCTATTAACTTTGCTGCTCCAGAAACTCTTGAAGCTGAAGTTCAAAGAAAAGAAGTATTGAGTAGTCAAATTGAAGAATTAGAAATTTCATTAAATAAACTAGATGAAGCAATTAAGAAAATAGATCGTGAGTCAAATAAATCATTCCATGATTGCTTGTCTTCTGTAAACAAACATCTTGAAGATATGTTCCCGAAACTCTTTGGCGGTGGTTTTTGCAAGTTGGATCTCTTAGACAAAACTGAAGATTCGGGTTTGTTGCTCATGGCCCGATTACCTGGAAAAAAGAATACAAAACTTTCACAGCTTTCAGGTGGAGAGAAAGCTCTTACTGCTTTGGCCCTCGTATTTTCATTATTCTCAATAAATCCAGCGCCGTTTTGCTTACTTGATGAGGTAGATGCACCATTAGACGATGAAAATACCGCAAGATTTATTAACTTAGTTAATGAGATGTCTGAAAAAGTACAATTTATCTTTGTAACTCATAACAAAATTTCAATGGAAAAAAGCACTCATTTATTAGGCGTAACAATGAGAGATCTGGGGGTATCGAAAGTTGTGTCAGTGGATGTAGAGCAAGCAATGGAGCTAGCACAATCTTGAATCCTCTTTATCAATATATTATCTATGCCATTTTAGCCTTAGTTATTATTGGCATAATTTCTTTTAAACTCTATAAAATTTATCAAGAAAGAGGGGAAATAAAGCTTTCTAAAGAATTAGGGGAAAATTTTAAGTTTTTTAATAAAGAATCTAAAAAAGTCGATGTTGAAGAAGAAGTTAATGAAATCAGAACTCCCAAACAAGCTGAGCTCAATCTAATCGACGAAAATGAAGGTAAGTTTATTGTTTTACATCTTGCAGCCCAACTTGAAAATAAACCAGAGCTCGATCTTATTAAGCAGAAGTTAGCTGTTAATGATCTGATATTTAAAGATGGATATTTTGAATCTGAAGACAACTCAAATAATAAAGGTTTCAAAATATTAAACGGTGAGAAACCGGGAATATTTCATGAGGATAATCACATATCCATAATGACGATTGTTCTGCACCTCAAAGGCCAACGCAACGTGACAAAAACTTTTGATCAAATGCTTTCAATTGGAAGAAAGATTTCTGAATCGTTCGATATGAAACTATTGGATGATAATTTTAATTCTTTATCTGAACAAACAATTAGCAATTATAGAGATACTGCTAGTAAGGTTGATTTGAAAACAGGTTCGTATGTCAGTTAAGGATGAAATCAACAAGCTTAAAAAAGAAATTGAGAGACACAATTTCTTATACCACTCAGAAAATAATCCAGAAATTAGTGACGCCGAGTATGATGCTCTTTATCAGAGATTAAAGTCATTAGAATCTGATCAGGTTGTAAGTGAAGATTCACCAACAAAAACTGTTGGAGCAAAACCATCAAAAGGTTTTGAAAAACACACACATCTGAAGCCAATGCTTTCTTTATCCAATGTTTTTAATGACGAAGAGTTCAATAAATTTGAAGAACGAATCTTAAAAAGAATTCAAGTTGATAAAGTTATCTATGCAGTTGAACCAAAGTTTGATGGCATAGGTATCTCCTTGACTTACGAAGAAGGAATTTTGACAAAAGCAGTAACAAGAGGTGATGGAGAAATAGGAGAAGTCGTAACAGAAAACATAAAAACAATTTCCAAAATCCCTCATAAAATCACTTTTAATGCGCCAAAAATTATAGAATTGCGGGGTGAAATATTCTTCAATTTAGACGATTTTGATTCAATTAATCAAAGCCTACAAAAAAGTGGAGGAAAAGCTTTTATAAATCCTAGAAATGCTGCAGCAGGCACATTAAGAAATTTAGACATTGATATTGTTAGACAAAGACCACTCAATATTTTTCTATATGCTTTAGGTGGATGCTCAGATGACTTTAATATTACAAGCCATCAAGATTTTATAGCTTTTTTAGAAAAGAATAATTTGCCAAACAATGAATTGGTAACATTTGGTGATGCGATGTCAGCATCAAATGCGGTAAAGAAAATTTTAGACTCTAGAGATAAATTAAATTATGAGATTGATGGCGCTGTTGTAAAAGTGAACGATATTAATCTTCAGGAAAAATTAGGTTTTGTCTCAAAGGCACCGAGATGGGCGGTTGCATGGAAATTCCCTGCTTCTGAAAAATTTTCTAAAGTGAATGATATTTTATTTTCTGTGGGGCGAACCGGTATAGTGACACCTTATGCGACTATCGAACCAGTTCTCATATCAGGCGCAAATATTTCAAATGTGACTTTACATAATTTAGATGAACTAAAAAGATTAGATATTAAAGTAAATGACACTGTATTAGTTAAAAGAGCAGGGGATGTTATACCTCAGATTACTAAAGTTAATTTTGATGCTAGAGATGGCTCTGAAAATCCAGTGAAGGTGCCTGAATTTTGCCCTTCATGTGGTAACAAACTAAAAGAAGAAGGCCCATTTCTTCGATGCGATGCAGGCATGAAGTGTCCTGCTCAATTGTTTGGTTATTTTGAGCATTTCGTTTCAAGGAAGGCAATGAATATTGATGGTTTGGGTTACAAAATAAATACTCATTTAATAAACCTTGGTTATGTAAAAAAAGTTGCAGACCTATTCAAATTAAAACAGCACGAATCCGAATTAAAAAATCTTGAAGGTTTCGGAGAAAAATCAATTGATAATCTCTTTGCAAGTATAGATGACGCAAGAAAACCTAAGTTAGAAACATTTATAAATGCTCTTGGTATACCTGAAGTGGGAGAAACTACCGCATCATCTTTAGCCCGACATTTTAAAGAATTTGAAAAACTCAGAAGTGCAACATTTGAAGATCTTATGCAGCTTGATAGCATTGGTAATGTAGTAGCAAAAAATATAATTGAATTTTTTATTAATGATCCAGTTGGCATAGATGAGCTTTTAGATCAGATTGAAATTGAAAATTTTGTTGCTTCAGCTGACAGCCATCTTGATGGTGTAAGAATTGTAATTACTGGATCTTTTTCAGAATTCAGCAGAGATGAATTAAAAGATATTATCAAATCTAAAGGTGGTGTCCCATCTAGCAGTGTAAGCTCAAACACAAATTATCTTCTTTATGGTGAAAAAGCTGGTTCTAAGTATAAGAAAGCTGTGGAACTTGGCGTAGAATTGGTAGACGAGACAAAAATAAAAGACTTTTTAAAAATATGAAAAAAACAATAATATTTTTTACCTTTTTAGCTGTTACTTCATGTGCAAATAGCATCCCTTCCAATCAAGATGATATTTGTGACATCTTGAATGAAAACCCTAGATGGCAAAATTCTTTGTTAAACGCTAAGCAAAAATGGAATGCTGATCCTAGTACTGTGATGGCAATAATTAGACAAGAATCTTCCTTTGATTCCAATGCAGCTCCGGATCGGGAAAAAATACTAGGTTTTATTCCTTGGAAAAGGCCAACTTCAGCGAAAGGTTACTCTCAAGCAATTGAAGGCACATGGGAGGAATATCAAAAAGAAACAGGTCAAAACAGAGCCAACAGATCAAATTTTGATAGTTCAGTTGATTTTATTGGTTGGTATTTATCAAAAGCATCCTCAGTAAGGATTAGAAATTATGAAGTAGACAAACTTTATTTGGCTTATCATGAAGGCTACGGAGGCTATAAGAGACGAAGCTATAAAGATAAAGATTGGCTGATCGATGTTGCTAAAAAGGTCAAATATAATGCTGTGAGGTATGAAAGACAATTAAAAAATTGCCCGCTCAAAGAAAAAAGAGGTTTTTGGGATATTTTTTAAATTCTTTTAATTAGGAAACCGTTTTCTTGAGCAGTTTTTTCTAAGTTTGGGTTAATAATTGAAAAGACACTGTACGGTTTTGATTTCAAGTTATTAGCTGCTTCAACTAAATCATCCTTCGTTACAGAGAAAATATTTTTTCTATATTCTTCGCGCATTTTTTGCGTTTTATCTTCACTTGATAACCTGTAATCTTTAAATGCTTCGCCTGCAGGGGAAGCGGGCTTGTCAATATCCGATAAAACTGAAAGTTTACTTTCTAAAATCATATTCTCATCAAAACTTCCTAAAGCCGCCCAGCTTATTGCACTCTGAAAATCTTCAATTGTTTCTAGAAACCTAGGGTCGCGGTAAGAGAAAAATTTGAATGTACCTGAGAATGGGTCATACGAGGCACCTCCTCCATAAGCACCACCTTGTTCTCTAACTCTTTTGTGAAGAAATTCGTTTCTCATCAAACTAGACAATAGAATGTACTTTGGTGATTCCTTTACATCGTAAATTGGTGCATCTAATGACATTGCCGAAAAATTCACTTGTGTATTTATTGGAAAGACAATCTTGTTAAATGTTTTATTAAAGTTGATATCAACTTTTGAATCTCCATCTTTCTTAAAATTAATGTCTCTTATCAAATTGATTTGATCTTTAGTTAATTTTTCATTTGAGACAAAAAGCAATTCACTTTTCATAGATTCTAGTTTTTTATGCATAGTCTCAACTTTTTCGATTTGTTTTTTCATTGAATCATCTTGGCTTGCTACAAATGGAGCAAATTTAGAGATTGCACTTAAACCACCCATCGATTCTTGGAGATATGAAAGCTGGTTATGTGATGAACTAGCACCTAACATTGCGAATCTGTGGCCATTTTCAACAATGGACTGTTGAAAACCCATAAAATTTTGAAACATTAACTCTCTAATTCTCTCATGAAGATCAAAATTGGTTTTATTAAATATTTCAAAAATAAGCTTAGTGGTGTCAACAGTATTTTCTGGCAGGAATTTAGCAGATAAAGTCATTTTGCCCTTAAGCTCTTGATTCTTGTCATAGAAAAAATGATTAGAGGCCGATATACCCCCAGATATTCTTGAAATTTCTTGTTGTAATTTAATGTGGTCCCTATCTCCCGCAGCAACTTTACCTAACAGAGCCGATAGGATCATTAGGCTATCTAGTTCATCTTGTGATTCAACCACTAATTCTTTGGAAACAAGATTGTAGGTAAGTCCATTCGTTGGTTGTTGATAAAAGATTGGTGAATAGCCAAATGTTGTTAATTTTTTGGTCTTTGGAAAATCGATGTTCTTAGGCACATCATTTAGTTCAAGTTTTGGCAGCACATCTTTATTTGGAACAGCATTTTGTCTATCAGCTAAATTTTTTGACTGGTTCACTAAATCGAGCTTTTCTTTGCTACTCATCGAGGACTTAATATTTTCTAAAATTTTCTTTAGTTCTCCCTCTTTTTTATTTATCAGATCTGTATCAGGTGTCATTTCAAGACTCACTTTGTGATTGTTTGAGATGAAAAATTTCTTAACAAGATCAGTTAAAAAATCTTTTTCTTTGACGTTTTCTTTTAAGGTTTTCAATGCCTCATCTACATTAGACAGCTCCAATGGATTTGCTTTATAAAGTGAACCTGGTGCCATTGATAAAAGGATCTGCAAACCATAAGGCAATGATGCTGCAGAAATCTCTCTTCTGTTCAGTTCTAGTTGATATAAAGCAGATGAAACTTGTTCTTCTGAAAAGCCTTTTTTCACAATTTCTTTAAAAGTCTTTTCTAATAATTTTTCAAATTTTGGTTGGCTGTTTGCTTCAGTTCCTTCTATTCCACATATAAATACTAGGTGTCTCATGCTGTCCTCTAAACCTAGTATTTGAGCAGGTGACTTACCAATGTCATTTGATTCCAATGCTCCATAAAGAGGCGATGAAGAGTTATCCATCAGTAACAAAGAAATTAAATGAGCTTCAAGTAATTGATCAATATCGAAGCTTTCACCCAACACCCAAGCAGCATAATTTTGGTGTCCTGATTGTTCTTGTGAGACTGGATTGAAGGATTCTGTGGCATTTACAGGTTTTGAAAATGGTTTTTGTTGTTTGACAATCTCAATATTTTTTTCGTCAACTTTTTTAAATTTTTTGGATAATTTTTTGTCGATAAATGACTGAATCTCTTTTGCATCAACATCACCCCATGTGAAATATGTTGCATTTGAAGGATGATAATATTTCTTATGAAAGTCTTTTAAATATTTGTGTGTCAAGTTGGTAATATCCTTAGGTTCTCCACCACTATTATGTCTGTAAGTAAGATCTGGAAATAAGTTTTTCGTCAAAGCTTGCCAAGTCGTATTGGTAATATTGCTCATTGATCCCTTCATTTCATTGAACACNACACCTTTGTACTCTAAATCAGTACTGCTCTTATCAAATTTGGAAAATTCAAGCCTGTGGCCTTCCTGCATAAAATCCTCTTCTTCCAATAACGGAAAATAAGCTGCATCCAAATATACGTCTAATAAGTTAAAAAAGTCTTTTTTGCTTTGAGTTGCAAATGGATAAGCAGTCCAATCGCTTGCTGTGAAAGCATTCATAAATGTACTCATTGATCTTCTCAGCATCATAAAGAATGGATCTCGAACNTTAAATTTTTCAGATCCACATAANGTGGTATGTTCNAGAATATGNGCAACTCCTGTAGAATCTTCAGGAATGGTTCTAAACATGACCATAAANACAAGCTCTTTNGAATTATTNTTNAGATGAATATGTTCAGAATTATATTCATCGAGCAAATATCTTTCGGCTTCAAANCCTAAAGATGGATTATTTTTCTTNTCTAAAAGTTTATANCTATTCATGGTTGAAAAANTTCAATTGAACTAATATATATAATTTAGGTCATAAATAAAGTATGTATAAAAAAATATTAGCACTTCTATCATTAATAGTGATTGTTGGATGTAGTTCCAACCCTGTAAGCGTAGAAAAGGTCAGTACTTTCAATCTGCAAGACTTTGATAGTTTTGTTGTCGTAATATCCGATAAAAGTGAAGAGGTTAAAGTAAGTCCTTTTACTAATGCTGGCTTTAAAAAAGAATTTAGTGAGCAATTACAGAACCTTGGGCTAACAGAGAATCTAATTGATCCGGATTTTAAAGCTGTGATTTCACTATCGGTAGAAAAGAAAAATAAGAGAAGAAGTGCCAGAAGATATCCATATTATTATTACGATCCTTTTTATGATGATATGTACCAAGGAGATAGATCTATTTTGAGATTGACTCTCTACGATGCTAAAAACGGTGATCCACTATGGACAGGTTTAAGATCAACTCAATACGTAGATAAGGAACTAAAATTGGATCAAGAGCAAATCTCGAAATACGTACAAAGTTTTTTA
>FUFK010040921.1_pt1 | contig 17442 bp, 31 predicted proteins | sample 1021851 | NCBI WGS metagenome assembly FUFK01 (sample SAMEA51879418, study PRJEB19060) | metagenome | reverse complement strand
AGCACATACTGGAACACGTAAAAATCGGGGCTAGAGAGCAAGCAGCGGTTGCCTATCTACAGCAAGTACAGCAAAAAGGTGGACAGCAGGCTACAGATGAGGAAATGCTTGCCATAGAGGGCCTAACTGCACAGTTTGTGGCACAGGGCCTACAGAGCGTAAAAGATCTTTCTCAACAAATGTCTGGTCAAGGACCTGATCCTCTGGTACAATTAAAAGAGAAAGAATTAGAACTTAGGGCTCAGGAGTCACAGCAAGATGCTCAACAGGATCAAGCAGAGTTGGCGTTGGATCAGCAAACACTTCAAGAACGTCAGCGTCAGTTTAATGAAAAGATTAGCAGTCAGGAAAAACAAACAGCCGCCAGAATTGCTGCTGCTAGAGAAAGAGAAATGATGAAGCAGAGGGCACGATAATGTCTCAATACGATCCTTTTAGATTTAGTAANTTAAATCCACAGTTGGTGAGTGAAATGGTTGTGGGTAATGTAGAGCAGACNCCCGCTTTATTNTCTCAATACGACGTNAATAATGACGGTAATATTAGTTTGATAGATCAGCAAATTATTCAGAATAATCAAAATCANATGNNGGCATCGGGTATGCAGTTTGCTGATATGAATATGCCTATGGTCACTCCTATGTCTCAACAAACTCAGATTCAAACACCTTCAATGGCTAGACCTATTGGACAGCCATTACCAACAACAGCCCCCGCTCAACCACAAACAATAGGGCAGGGTCAAAGAAACTTTGATCGTCTTAATGTTCAGCAAGCTTTAGACTTATCTGTGGGAAACACCAAAATGACGCCAACTTTTATGAAACAATATGATGTAAATGAGGATGGCACGGTAGATGTAAGGGATGTTTTAGATATTTCTGACCAAAAAAAAGCAAGAGCCAAACAAAACTTAGCGCCTTTTGGATCTCAAGCTTTTAATCCACAGGTTCAAGCTCAAACGCAATCTATGGCTAGACCTGTTGCACAACCCATGCCCGCTACAATGGCTTCGCCTTCGATGGCCGCCACACAAAATCCTTTTGCCAGAAGCATGGAAGACGGTGGGGTTGTATACATGGAAAATGGAGGTAATCCATTAAAAAAGATATATGATAGCGTGGTATCAGGTGCAAANAAAGTTGGNGAATTTTTATCTTCAGGTCAATCTCCAAGTCAAATGGAGTTTACCTCTGATCCANATAAAGTAAGTGCTTATAAAGAAGCATTAGCAAAAACAGGATTAAAAGACAATGTGACTGGCTATGGTAATATTTTAAGTCTTAGTGATTTAAAAACTACAGCTATGGGTGGAGATCCAGGTGATGCAGAGTTAAGGGCTGCGTTTAATGATTTAACTTTTGCAGACCGACAAGCTGTTCAAGGTTTTACAGATACGGCAAACATGGCAGGCGGTGATGATGAAGAAAGAAGAAGCAAGTATCAAGCTGATTACAAAAGAGCAATAGCTAAAGGTAATGAGGGCGCTGCGGGTTTTGGTGATTACATACGTGGTAGAGGTGATGTTCGTGCAGACTATTTTATGGGCACGGAACTTAACAAAACTTTAGACCCAAGTGTGCATGATACCAGTATATACGATCAAGTATTACAAGGTAAGAATGTTGATGGAACTATTCTTGTGGGTTACACAGATGCGGAAGGAAAGTTTCAACCACTAATCGCAAACGATGCTGCAAAAGCTTTACAAATGGGAATTGTAGAGGGGTATGGATATACTCCAGAAACACAACCTGATCCTACACCGACACCAACCCCGACTCCAACTCCAACACCGACACCAACCCCCGTTGTGCCACCAACCGTGGTTCCTACCCCGTCGGTAACTCCACAAGTAGCTCCTATACAACCTGTACCTACTACGCCCGCTAATCCCTTTCAAAGACCTGAAAATGTACCGTCCCCTTATGCAAATCCTTTTGATGCTTCACCATCTTTGTTTGATGTACAACAACTTGCAACAAGTCCTTTTTCTTCAAGGTTTGGAGACCAGAACTTGACAATATATGACTCATTAGCACCCTTTACAGGGGGTCAACAGCCACAGCCTCAAACCTTTGAGGAAATTATGGCTCAGTTTGATCCATTTAATCCCCTTAAAAATCAAGTTTAAAATAAGCTTTTAGCGTATTACTTAATCTGGTAGAGTATTCTACTGAGGATGGAGTAGTTTTTTATGGTTTTAGGTGATGTAGTAGCAGGCATACAACTTGTTAAACAAAGTGTTGCGTTTATNAAGGANAANATAGGTACAGCNAAGGATATATCTGAAATAGCNCAACAGATAGATGATTTGTTTGAGGGTAAAAAANAAGTTGATAAAAAGCGAAGCCGAAAAGATGGCATGTCCATTAAGGAACAATTTGGTGTAAAGTCTGTTGCGACAGAGATAATAGACGCAAAATTAGCCGCAGAGGAGCTATATAATATCTCAGTTTTGGTAGATCAGAGGTTTGGACATGGCACGTGGCAAGCNATTTTNACAGAACGTAACAANAGAATAGAAGCTGCCAAAGAAGAGCAAAAAGAAAGAATAAGAGTAAAAAACAAACAAAAAGAAGAACTTATGGAGTTTTTAAGTTATTTTGTAATTGGGGCTGCCGTCCTTGCTTTATTACTCGGTGCAGTTATTGGTGTAGTGGCATTTGCCGACCAAGCGCTGTTTAATATTGACAATGGACATTAAAAGCTTCATTTTAATAATTATTGTTTTAATGGCTTACGCACATGCAACTTTCTTTCCACCAAGTTGGATATTGATTAAGTAAGGAGAACTAAATGGCTTTTACAAAAGAAGATAAAAAAGAAAAAAAAGATAGAAAAAAGAAAAAGGGTGAAAAAGAAGTAGCTATACCTGTTTTTAAAAGAGGTTTTAATGACGCTCGAACTATCTTTATGATTGAGAAACTTATGAAAGAGCAACCAAACCTTTCTAAAGAAGAGGCAATTATTAAATATTTTAAAGGCGTAGGAAAAGATCCTATACTTAAAAAACTTCAAATTGATAGGAAAATGAGTTTGGGTGGCGCTGTAAACAATACAAGAACCGTNGCTCGTAANAAACCCAAAGGAGCAGGGGCAGCTTTACGTGGTTATGGAGCCTTATTAAGAGGATGACACAGAAAAAACTACAAAAAGGTTCTCAGTACGAAAAGTTTGATCTTGATAATGATGGTGAGATCAGCGATGGAGAAATGGCTATGGCTCATAAAGTAGCCCAGCTTGAACACCAAAGAAATATGAATGAGAANCTTGATAAAATGCAAGATCAACAACGGATGATGGCTTGGGTTGCTATGGCTTCGATGGTATTATTTGTAGTGGCTATGATGACGCCTATCATAGAGGTGGATAGAGTTAATCAACTTTCTGGTTTTCTAAACACCTTTTTTGTAAGTCAGGCNGCTGTTGTATCTGTNTTTATGGGNGCTACTGCTTATAGTAAAAGAAATAATGACATNAGTGTNAGAAAAGAATAGGGACTAATATGGTATCTGCAAGAAATAAACAGAAGATTAANAAGGTTGTTAAGGGTTTGACTAAAGCGTCCAAAACCCATGCAGGTCAAGCTAAAACTTTAAAAGGTATTATTGGTAATGGAAAAGGACCCAAAAGTAGGAACAGGAAAAAAACCTAAAGGATCTGGTAGAAGACTTTATACAGATGAAAATCCCAAAGATACGGTTCCACTAAAGTTCGCAACGGTAGCGGATGCAAAAAATACTGTTGCAAGAGTACGTAAAATAAGAAAACCTTTTGCTAGAAAAATACAAATTTTGACAGTTGGCGAGCAAAGGGCTAAAGTAATGAACAAGAATCAGGTTGTTAGTGTTTTTAAAAAAGCCAAAGAACAACTTAGAAGAGAGAATAAAAAGACATGAGGTTACATGGTTGCTACCGCATTAGTGTGTTTAGCTTTGAATATTTATTTCGAAGCGCGAAACGAATCCTTAGCAGGGCAGTTTGCCGTCGCAGAGGTGACGATAAACAGAGTTGAATCAAAGTATTACCCCAATGACGTCTGTAAGGTTGTTTACCAGAAAGGTAAAAAATCGTGTGCATTTAGTTGGACCTGTGATGGAAAATCAGATGTTCCTTACGAAAAAAAGGCGTTTCGTAAATCTTTAGATATAGCTAAGAGATATTTAGAAGAGGGACAATATATTAGAGTAGTTGGGTCAGACGCTTTATTTTATCATAATACTTCTGTAAAGCCATACTGGTTGTCCGACGTAAAAAAGATTAAGGTTGTAGGAAACCACATTTTTTACGAAAGAAGAAAAAAATAGTTAACTTGCCATAATCCCATATTTTATCTATAGTCTTNTCATAACAAATCAGTATGGAGGTTCTGATAAANAATGGCAAATATATATACACCAAAAGAAGATGAAGAAATCTTTGCACCNTTTAGTCCTATTATTGGATACAAGAAAATGTCCCCTAGTTTTGTAGATAAACTTAACGATGCTATGGACGAAAATATGGAAGATTGGTCGCCCAATCTTGTCGGCAAGGTTTCACAAGAATTAAAATTTACAAAAGAATTAGACCAGATTTGGGCAAAAGAAATGGGTCCTTACTTGATGAAATATCAAAGTCACGCTGAATTGTATACGTCTTTGGGTAAAAGAAATATTCAACCTGACATTTTTGATTATAGAATAGATGTAACAAGTGGATGGTTTGTTCGTCAGTTTGAAAATGAATATAATCCTATTCATGTTCATTTAGGTTCCTATCTTTCTTGTGTGGGATATTTAAAGTTACCTGAAGGCATAGAAAAAGAGTGGGAAGAGGATTACAAAGATCACCATCCTGCCAATGGGCATATACAATTTGTTTATGGTCATGCAGCCAATCACACGGGTTCAAATTTTTTAGCTAAACCACAAATAGGAGATTTTTATGTTTTTCCTGCTCATTTGCATCATTGTGTCTATCCATTTAAAACAAAAGGGGAAAGAAGATCTTTTAGTGTTAATTTTACCATAGCTGCTACTTATAAAGATAAATCGATGGAAGCTAAGTCCTATGCAGAGCAAGAAGAAGAAATGAGTGTTCAAAAATAATGTGGTTATCAATGGTTTTAGTATGTTCATCTCCCTTTGCAGATACTTGTAATATTATGATGGATATTGAAAAAATGCACGAAACTGAAATAAATTGTTTTAAAAGTGGTAATATTCAAGTAAAATACCTTTCTGAAAATCCTGTAGTTTATTATGCAATACCGTTATGTCAAAAAATAAAAATAGATTTAGGTAAAAAAATATGAGTTTGTTAACTACACTTATAGAGCCTGCTACTAAATTATTAGACAAAGTTATAGAGGACAAAGATCAAAAAGCCAAATTAGCNCACGAATTAGCTACTATGGCTGANAAATTAGCCCATGAGCAACAACTCGCACAAATGGCAATTAATAAGGAAGAGGCTGCTTCTGGTAGCCTTTTTAAAGGTGGTTGGCGTCCTTTCGTTGGTTGGGTCTGTGGGTTTGCTTTTTGCTATCACTTTATTATTCAGCCTGTTATTATTTTTATAGTCGCATTGACGGGCATAATTATACCTGATTTGCCAAGTTTTAACATGAATACACTTCTTACCGTTCTTGGAGGACTGCTTGGGAATCGGAGGATTAAGAACGTATGAAAAGCAGAAAGGACTGACAAAATGAGAAGACAGGCTACCCCAAGGGGATTAACTTATTTTAGAAATGGTGGTTCAGCATCAAAAAAATCAAAAGGAAGTAAAATTTGTCCAGAAGGTAAAGCTTGGGCTAAAAGAACTTTTGATACCTACCCCTCTGCTTATGCTAACTTGGCTGCTTCAAAATATTGTAAAGATCCGAACTATGCAAAAAAAGCAAAAGGTGGTAAAAGAAAGGGTAGGTAATGGGTGAATTAAAAGAATGGGTTAAACAAAAATGGGTAAGGATAGGAACAGATGGTGAAATTAAAGGTCCTTGCGGTACTTCAAAGGATAAAAAAAATCCTGACAGGTGTCTTCCTTTGGCGAAAGCGAGAAGTCTCTCCAAAGAAGAAAGAGCAAAAACCGCCCGCAAAAAGAAAGCAGCAGGCAAAAAGGGGCAGACCGTCGTTAAAAACACGAAAAAAGCAGAAGTAAAATTTGCTAAAGACGGTGGTGCAATAGAGTATACTAAAGCCAAACGACCGTTTAGAAACAACTATAAAAACGGTGGTATTGTTGCTAGAGGCTGTGGTGTAATCATGGCTGATCGCAGGAAAAAAACCAAAGGTTCTGTAAGTGCTTAGGAGTATATTATGTCTATAACATACAGAGGTGAAAGGTTTTCAGGGTATAACAAACCCAAAAGAACGCCTGGAAAAAATAAAAAATTTGCTGTATTAGCAAAACAAGGGGACCAAGTTAAATTAATCAGGTATGGCGATCCNAACATGAAAATAAAAAAGAGTAGCCCAGATCGTCGTAAATCTTTTAGAGCAAGACATAAGTGTGACACGGACCCGCCAAGCAAACTTACNGCAAGATACTGGAGTTGTAAAAAATGGTAAAATCACCATTTTACGTTACAAACAAAGATATATGGGGCAAAGAAGGATGCCTGTTGAAAGAATTAAATATCATCCCAGAAGAGTTAAAAGGAGCCGATTATGACGTTTAAATTATCGCAAAGATCATTAGATAAACTAAAAGGTGTAAACGACGATTTAGTTTATATAACCCAAGATGCCATAGGTCTTTCTAAGGTGGATTTTGGAGTTTATTATGGTTTGAGGACGGAGGCCGAACAAAAAGAACTTTTTGAATCTGGCGCCAGTAAAACCATGAAATCGAAACACCTTACAGGCCATGCTGTAGATCTTATGGCTTATGTTGGCTCGAAAGGATCTTGGGCTTTGAATCTGTATGACGATATTGCTGACGCAATGGCTCAAGCTGCCAGAAACAATAACGTAGGATTACGATGGGGTGCAGCATGGCATATACCCGATATAAGAGATTGGGATGGCACGATGGAAGAGGCCATGAACTCCTATATTGATTTAAGACGCTCGGAAGGTAGACGCCCATTTATAGATGCAGTTCATTTCGAGCTTGTTGTATAAATATATAAGGTTTTATAGGAATGACTGAGATTTATCTTGCAGAAGCGATTTTTCGTGTTATAAGAGAAAGACGCAACATACTTCAAGATGCACTGATTTTTGGTGAAGTCAAGAATATGGAGCATTATAGAGAAATAATCGGGGGCTTAAAAAGCCTTGAACACATTGAACAGGAACTCAAGAGCCTGCTAGATAAACAGGAGCAAGTCGATGACTAAAGAAGACAACGAAAGTTTGTTAGAAAGAATGCCAACACCGACAGGTTGGCGAATTTTGATACTTCCACATAAAGGTAAAGGAAAAACTGAGGGCGGTGTAGTGTTGCCCGATCAGGTTGTAGATCAACACAATGTTTCTACACAGGTTGGTTACGTACTTAAAATAGGTGATTTAGCTTATAAAGATAAAGAAAAATTTCCAACAGGCCCTTGGTGTAAAGAAAAAGATTGGGTTATGTTTGCCCGATACGCAGGTTCTCGCTTTTTTATAGAAGGCGGTGAAGTTAGAATTTTGAATGATGACGAAATTCTATCAACTATAGCAGATCCAGAAGACATATTAAATTTTTAGGAAGTAACAATGGCAGAAAAAGAAGATCAAGTACCCTTAGATGTAGTAGAGCAGAATGATACAGAGGTTGAGGTTAAAGAACCTGAACAGAAAGAATTAGCCTTAGAGCCACAAACGGATGACGTAAAAGAAGATCAGTTTGATAAAGCAGAAAGTGCTACACAAAAAAGAATTGATAAGCTGACACGTAAAATGCGTGAAGCGGAAAGACGAGAGCAAGAAGCTATTAAATATGCTCAAAACGTCAAAAGTGAAAATGACAACATAAAAAATAGATTGAATAGTTTAGATCAGCATTATGTTTCTGAATATTCGACAAGAGTAGCTTCTCAAATAGCTGAGGCTGAAAAAGAATTAGAAAAGGCAATGGAGCTTTCTGATTCAAAAGCTGTTGTAGAAGCGCAACGCAAAATTACGGCATTAGCTATTGAAAATGACAGAGCCAACCAAGCAAAAATGCAACAGGAAAGGCAAAGAAAACAAGAACAAATGATGGCTCAACAGCCTGTACAGCAACAACAAGTTGCTCAACAGCCAAGAAGACCAGACCCAAAAGCAGAGCAATGGGCTACAAAAAATGAGTGGTTTGGTCAAGATGAGGCTATGACTTACGCAGCTTTTGGTATACATAAAAAATTAGTTGAGCAAGAAGGATTTGACCCGCAGACAGATGAGTACTATAATGAACTTGATCGACAAATGGCGGAAACATTTCCGCAGAGGTTAAACGGAGGAAGTAAACGTCCCGTCCAAACGGTTGCTTCTGTATCACGCACTACTGGACGCACAAATAGAAAGGTTAGACTCTCCCCTAGCCAAGTTGCAATAGCAAAGAAGTTGGGAGTGCCACTTGAAGAATACGCGAAATACGTGAAGGAGTAATTAAAATGAACGATAACACTAATAATTCTGAAATTAAGAGGACTCCTCGCGCGAACTTAACGAGAGAGAAGACGGCTGTGCGTAAGCCGTGGGCTCCTCCCTCTATGTTAGATGCACCGCCTGCTCCAACTGGTTTTAAACACCGTTGGATTAGAACGGAAGCTAGAGGTTTTGATGACTCAAAGAATATGAGTGCAAGACTAAGAGAAGGATGGGAACCTGTGAGAGCAGACGAATATCCTGATTTTGAGCTTCCAATCGTCAATTCAGGTAAATACGAAGGTGTATTTGGCGTAGGTGGTCTGATTTTGGCTAGGATACCAGAGGAAACTGTGAAAGAAAGAGAGGACTACTTTAGAAGAAAGAGTAGCGATCAAATGGAAGCAGTGGATGCGGATCTTATGCGTGAAAATCAACATTCAACCATGACGATTAATAAACCTGATCGTCAGTCACGTGTAACTTTTGGTGGTCCAAAATAGGACTGCCTTTTAGGACTTAGGAGGTCTAAAACATGGCTAATCAAGAAACAGCCTTTGGTCTTCGTCCTATCGGGCTTGTTGGAAGCGCTACAAACTCAACTGGAACAACCCAGTATGAGATTGCCTCTAACAATACTAATGCTTTGTTCAATGGTGCTATCGTAGTACCAACCTCAGCAGGGGTAATTGACCAAGCAGGTGCTACAAGTGGTGGCACTACACAGGCATTAGGTGTTCTGATGGGAGTTGAGTACGTTGACTCAACGACAAAGAAAACAACATTTTTAAACTACTGGCCTGGATCTAACAGCGTAAGCGTCGATACAAATCACCCTGTAAAAGCGTTTGTAGCTGATAATCCTAATCAGTTATTTAAAGTTGCTTCTGACGCAACACTAACCGATAGAGCAACAGCTTTGACTGCGGTCTTTGCTAATGCTTCTTTAGGCACTTCTGCTCGTACAGGTTCAACTGATACGGGAAGAGCAAATGGTGCTTTATCTGTTAGTTCAATTGCAACAACAGCAACGCTTCCGTTGAGAATTGTGGGAATAATGGATGATGAAGCAAACAGTGATTTCACTGCTGCGGGTATACCTCTTATTGTTCGACTCAATGCTCATTTCAATGCACCGACCAGTCGATTTGATTCGCAGACCACTGCGACTTCGACAGGCATATAAGGAGGGTATGAAATATGGCTATATCTCGCGCACAACTAGCGAAAGAGCTTGAACCTGGACTTAATGCTTTATTTGGTCTTGAGTATGATCGTTACGATGCAGAACATGCAGAAATCTACGACGAAGAAGCTTCTGACAGAGCCTTCGAAGAAGAAGTAATGCTTTCTGGTTTCGGGACTGCACCTGTCAAGGCAGAGGGCTCCGCCATCTCTTTTGACGATGCTCAAGAAACCTTTACTGCACGTTATACACATGAAACTATTGCTCTTGCTTTCAGTATTACTGAAGAGGCTATTGAAGATAATCTTTATGATCGTCTTGCTTCCAGATATACAAAAGCTTTGGCTAGATCCATGTCTCAAACTAAGCAAATAAAGGCAGCAGCTATTTTAAACAATGCGTTTAGTACAACCTCACCAGTAGGTGACGGGGCTGCTCTTTGTTCTTCTTCTCACCCTGCAATATCAGGTAATCAGAGAAACTTGCTTTCAACAGCAGCCGATCTGAACGAGACTTCTTTAGAGCAAATGCTTATTGACATAGCGGGTCTAACAGACGAGCGTGGTTTGAAAATCGCTGTACGTGGTATGAAACTGATTATTCCAAAAGAACTTCAGTTTATTGCGGAGAGAGTTATTAACTCTAATCTTCGTCCTGGTACTGCCGACAACGATATCAATGCCAATAAGAGCATGGGTATGCTTCCAGAGGGAGCGGTAGTAAATCATTTTTTAACTGATACTGACGCTTTCTTTATTAAGACAGACGCTCCAAATGGTTTTAAATACTTTAATAGATCACCTATTAAAACAGCAATGGAAGGGGATTTCGATACCTCTAACATGCGATTTAAAGCTAGAGAAAGATACTCCTTTGGTGTATCTGACTGGAGATGTGTTTTCGGAACACCAGGAGCTTAATTTAAAAATAATAAAAGGCGACACTTGTCGCCTTTTGTTTTTTATTGTATAGTCCCAATATTAACTTCTGACAATCGCATGGTGTGATTGACAATAGCCAAGACAGGAGATTAGACATGGCTGTACATTTTACTGGACCAGTCCTTTTCGCAGGAAAAGACGGTCAAAGAAAGTGGTTTGAAAACCTACCAATAGATAAAAATCCTGATTATGTCGTTTATATGGACGATTTTACAGGTGTTGCTTTAGATAACACAAATGATTGGACTGTGGTAAAAGATTCAAGTGCTTCCGCAGCAATTGCTGCTGACGTNGTGAATGGNGCNGTNACATTAAGTTCACAAGCTACTACAGACAATGACGGTGCATCTATTCAAGGCAATGAAATATTTGCCGTAGCAACTACCAGAGACATTTGGTTTGAAACAAAAATAACACCTACTGATGCGGAAGGTGATGCAATGGATATTTGTATAGGTTTAACTGTAAACTTTGCAACTAACCCAGAAGCTATGCTTACCGCTGCTGATAGAATTGTTTTTCAAGTAGACGATGGCGACAGTAACATAGATTGTGTTACTGAAAAAGATGGCACTGCAACTACAACTGATTCAGGTGTAGATATTGAAAGTGGCACAGCCGTAACACTTGGATTTCATGTTAAAGGAACAGGCAGTGTTGAATTTTTTGTAAATAGAAATTTAGTAGCTACACATACTGCTAATATTCCAGATGACGAAAATTTAGCTTTAGGAGCAATGGAACTTTCAGGTTCTGCAACGGGCACAAAATCAATGAATATTGATTATATGTTTGCAGCTCAAAACAGATAATGGAGGGTTAGATGGCTGACAAAAAGAGAGCCAGAACTAAATCTGGAAAATTTATACCAGACGATCCTAACACTCCAGAAAATGAAGCTTGGGTCACAACTAAATCTTCCTCCAAAAAGGCGCTTCCCCCAAAGGGAAGCGCAGAATATAAAGCCATGCTTTTGCGTGGTGAGATAAAGGAGTAAAGTATGGCAGACGCAGTAACCTCTCAAACGCTTATAGACGGTCCTAATAAGGCTGTTTTAAAGTTTACAAACATTTCTGATGGTTCAGGAGAATCTGCTGTTAAAAAAGTAGACGTATCTGCTTTGGCAACAAGTGCTGACGGTGATACTTGTACAAGCGCTACTATAGAAAAAATATGGTGGCAATGTAATGGCATGAAGGTTCAAATTTTGTTTGACGCTGATACAGATGTTTTTTGTATTGAATTAGGTGAAAACCAAAGTGGTCATCACGATTATACCAGTTTTGGTGGGCTAACTAACAATGCAGGAACAGGTAAAACTGGGGACATTATGTTTACCACGGTTGGTCATGCAAGTAATGATACCTATACTGTTATTATGCAGGTACGAAAAGGATACTAAGTATGGCAGTTAGAAAAGACCAACCTAATATACATGAGTTGGATAAAAAAATTTCTATTGTGTCAGAGATAGTAAATAGAATGGAAACAAATCATTTAGTCCATCTTAAAAAAGATATTGACAAGATTGACTTTAGGGTTTGGGCAATCCTTGGTGGCATGACTTTACAACTTGCTGCCACGGTTGTCACTTTAGTTACTTTATTAAATTAGGAGAGTAAAATGGCAGGATCAAGAGTAAATTTAGGAAACGCAGGTTTCAAAAAAATGAAATCTAAAGGTGGTACTACCAAGATGAAATCTAAAGGTGGTGCTATTAAAATGAAATCGAAGGGCGGAATGATTAAAAATAATAAGCCNAAAATGATGTCAAAAGGTGGTATGATGAAAAACAACAAACCTAAAATGATGTCAAAAGGTGGTACTGTTAAAAAAGACAAAATGAAAATGATGTCAAAAGGCGGTACTGTAAAAAAATATAATAAATAAAAAAAGAGACGAAATATGGCTTACTTACAAAGTAACATCCCACATTTTAAATGTTGGGTGCGTAGAGAATATACGCATAACCATGAAAAATATCATGGTGAATTTTTACATGCTATGGCGGTTGCCGTTACAACTATGCCAAGCAGATCATTAAGCTTCCAAGTTATTTTTACTGGCTTGGAAGAGGGTGCGGAGGAAAACGTACATGGAGGTGCTATGTGGGCAAGAATGCCACTAACAGCATTAGTAGGTGACTTTGATTTTGAAGGATGGCCTGAACCTATGCCTACCTATTTAGCTCAACCTTGGGATTGTTCCTCGCATCATCACTCAATATATCAAATTAATAGGGCTCAACCATGCCCTTGGATTGCAAAGATAGGAAGTGAATTTTATCCTGCAAAATATTTGTTTACTGTAGATTATGCTGAAAGTGAAATAGCAGACGACCCTGCACAACATAAGCAAAGTCATGTTTTGCAGTTGTTANAAGCAGATGAGTATACAGGTAATATAGTCGCTTTACCTAACAATAGGGTTCGAGTCACACACCCTGCTTGGTGGGTAACAGGTGAAGGACCGCCTGATTTTAAACCATCACATCACATACATTATTCAAAATCAGATTTGGATTACACACTAGACGTAAATCAAATTTTTGATAACATGTATGCGGAACCTGTTGAAAAGGAGAAATAATGGCGGTATCAGGTAGCACAGATTTTGAACTAGACGTTGCAGAATATATCGAAGAAGCTTTTGAGCGTTGTGGTATAGAAGTTAGAACGGGTTATGATTTAAAATCAGCCAGACGTTCTCTTAATCTTATGTTAGCAGAATGGGCTAATAGAGGTTTAAACCAATGGACTATATCTCAATCAACACAATCTTTAACAAAAGGCACGGGCAATTATACTTTAGATTCTGGTGTTATCGACGTTTTATCTGTTGTAGTAAGAAGAGACGGTACAGATTTTTCTTTGGACAGGATTAGTAGAGATACGTATCTTGCCATACCAACTAAAACAACAGAGGCTAGACCTTCACAATTTTTCTTGGATAGACAGATACAACCTGTTTTAAAACTTTGGCCTGTGCCAGAAAACTCAACAGATACTGTCATATTTGATGCTTTGACACGTATGGATGATGCAGATACTTACGTTAATACAGTGGATATGCCCTTTCGTTTTTTTCCTTGCCTAGCAGCAGGTCTTGCTTATTATATTTCAATTAAAAGGGCTCCCAATAAAACACAATTGTTAAAAGCTGTTTATGAAGAGGAGTTTGAAAGGGCTATGACCGAAGATAGAGACAGAGCTTCTTTTAAGGTTGTACCTCAGTTTGAGTATTTTAGGGTTAGTTGATGGCTAAATTTGGACGAGGAAAACACGCTTACGCAATATCAGATAGGTCTGGTTTTAGATATTTGTATCGTGACATGCGTAAAGAATGGAATGGTTTACTTGTTGGTCCAGATGAATATGAACCTAAACAACCACAATTAGGTCCTTTTAGAACAGTTTCGGATGCTCAAGCTTTAAAAGATGCTAGACCACAAAACCCTGATTTAAATACGCCTTTTTTAGTAAAAACAACCAACGACATTTTTAGTGGTGCAAAAGCTGAATTACCATCTAAAATTGAATTAACAGATGCATTAGTATCAGGAGTTGGATCAGTAACGGTGACAACATGAGCTTTACATTAACAACATTAAGATCCTCTATACAGGATTATACAGAAAATACAGAAACTAGTTTTTTAAATAATTTAAGCACGTTTATTCAACTTGCTGAAGAAAGAATACTAAAAAGCGTACAATTAAATGTTTTTGAAAAAAATGTCTCTGGTACTATGACTACAAGTAATCAATATTTAGCTTGTCCAAGTGATTTTTTGGCGCCAAATTCTTTGACTATCACAAATAGTAGTAATTACACTTACCTACAATTTAAGGAAAAAGAGTTTGTACAATCTTACACACCCAATCCTGCAACAACAGGCGTACCTAAATATTATGCTCAATTCGATGTAGATAATTTTGTCATAGCGCCTACACCTGATAGTGGTTATACTGTTGATTTAAGTTACTTTTATCGACCTGCAAGTATTACAAGTAGTGTGGTCACTTTCACTGTAACTAGTAGTGCTTCCTTTACTGTTGGAGAAACTATTACAGGTGGCACATCAGGTGCAACTACTACTGTTTCATCAAAGCCTTCTAGTACAACTATGGAAGTTATTGTTCCCTTAAATAGCTTCACTGCGTTAGAAACTATTACAGGTAGTAGTTCTGGTGCTTCGACCTCTTTAGTTTCGTTTACCTCAGATACAACAGAAACTTGGCTTAGTACCAACGCTGAGATAGCTTTACTTTACGGATCTCTAATAGAATGTTATATTTACATGAAAGGTGATGCAGACGTGATGAACATGTATAATAGTCGTTTTGCTGAAGCCATAGGTAGATTAAAGAACTTAGGAGAAGCAAAAGAAGTGATCGATGAATATACAATGGGACCGATTAGGAAGGCGAGGACATAATGTTAACTGAATCGTTAGGTATGCCTAATAATTTTAAAGTAGACATACAAACAACCAATAATAGGGGTCAAACACCAGAAGAGGTAGCAGAAAGATGTGTAAACAAACTTATAGGTATATCTAATAATGCACATCCTGCAATAAAAGAACAGGCTCATGCTTATCGTAAAGAAATGGAAAAAATTATTGCAATATATATGAGACAGGCTATTAAAAGTGATAGAACAACTGTTTATAATGCAATTAAAGACTCAGGAAACCCAAAACTAGCAGAATACATAAGGAGAATGTAATGGCATTTACTGGAAACTTTTTATGCACTTCTTTTAAAACAGAACTTTTAAAAGGTGTTCATAACTTTACGGCAACAACAGGAAACACTTTTAATATAGCTTTGTATGACAACAGTGCCTCTTTTACCGCGGCTACCACTGCTTACACTACAAGTAATGAAATTAGTGGTACTAACTACTCAGCAAAGGGACAGGCACTAAATCCAGTCACGCCTACGGCAAGTGGCACAACAGCTTTGGTTGATTTTGCAGATGAAGTGTTTAGTAATGTAACCATAAGCGCTGTAAGAGGCGCTTTAATTTTTAACGACACGGCTACAGGAGATCCCTCTGTTGCTGTATTAGATTTTGGCGCAGATAANGCAGCCAGTAGTGGTGATTTTACNATTGTTTTTCCCACTGCGGATGCAAGTAACGCGATTATNAGGATTGCTTAATGTCAACAATCGTTGCATTTAAAGGATGGAATAGCTCTTTAACACCCTGGGGTTCTAGCACTTGGGGTGGCGAGGTTGCATTCACTGGTGCAACGGCTTCTATTGACTCTGTTACGGTAACAGGAACAGCTAATGTATCCGTTACAGGTGTTGCGGGTACTTCTGCTTTAGGGTCTATTACGATTACGGNNGATGCAAATGTATCTGTTACAGGAGTTGCAGGNACTTCTGCCGTTGGNTCGTCCACGGTAACAGGTGATGCCAACATATCACCNACAGGNGTNGCAGGNACTTCNGCGTTGGGTAANGTGTTTGAAACTCAAACAGGTGTNGCAGGAACNTCCGCTATTGGCTCTGTAACCATAACGGGGGCGGCCAACATATCCGTAACGGGTGTAGCGGGCACATCCGCGTTAGGTAATACTTTTGAAACTTTAAACGGCGTAGAAGCTACAGGTGCAGTTGGAACGGTCACTATTACAGGTTTTGCTAATGTTTCTGTTACAGGCGTAGCAGGAACAATGGCTATTGGTAGAACAACAGAAACAATTTTACCGACTTGGGGAGAGATCATACCAGATCAGGATGCTAGTTATAGCACGGTTACGCCAAGTCAGACGCCTAGTTATAATACAATAACCCCAAGTCAAGATCCATCTTGGCTTGACAAAGCAGCATGAGGATATAAAAAATGCCAAGTACATATACAACCAACACAGGTATAGAAAAGATAGCCACAGGTGAGCAGTCGGGAACTTGGGGCAATACAACCAATACAAATTTAGATCTTATAGACCAGTCTACAAATGGTATTGTTGAGATAACGGTGTCAAGTGCGGCTACGTCTGGATCGCCAAATAGCTTGCCTATTACCAATGGAGCTTTATCAAATGGTAGAAACGTCTACATTGAATTTAAAGATGGTGGCGATTTAGGGGGCACTGTTTTTTACCAACTAGATCCAAACGATGCAGAGAAAGTAGTTCACGTTAGAAACAATTTAACAAATCAAGCCTTAATATTATTTCAAGGAACTTATAATTCTAGNAATGATATTGAAATACCTAACGGTAANGANATGNTTGTAAAGTTTGACGGNGCGGGGTCTGGTGCTACTGTTGAACAGGTTGATAAAAATTTAAATCCTACCACAGTTGAAATAACAGGAGCGTTAACAGGCACTACAGCTACTTTTACAACAGCAGATAATAATCCACAACTAACACTCACATCAACAGATACAGATAGTGGTCATGGTCCGAGAATGAACCTAGTTAGGAATCCAGGAGAAGCAGGAGCAGATGGTGATAATCTAGGTCAAATATTTATTCAAGGGTATAATGATGCAGGAACTCCTGAATTAATAGATTACTTTCAACTATTTACAGAAATAGAAGATGCTTCTGATGGCACTGAAGATGCTAGGCAAATTCATTATGTTATGACAGGTGGCTCGCAAAGAAGCAGAATTGAACACACNGGTTCGGAAACAATTATTAATGAAGACAGTAGAGATGTAAACTTTCGTGTAGAAACAGATAATAATGTTTTTGGTTTGTTTGTAGATGCAGGTAATGACCATGTTTGTATAAATACAGGAACAGA
>FUFK010047508.1_pt1 | contig 17456 bp, 24 predicted proteins | sample 1021851 | NCBI WGS metagenome assembly FUFK01 (sample SAMEA51879418, study PRJEB19060) | metagenome | reverse complement strand
GGGATGCAACTAGTGATGAATACTATGCTGAGGTTGATAAACGAATGAGACAAGAGTTTCCCCATAAGTTTGGTCTTGTGCCTCGACAAAGTGGTCCTGTTGTAGCTTCTGCAAGTCGTGGTGGGCAGAAAAAAGGAAAACAAAAGATACAATTAACAAAATCAGAGGTTGCAATCGCTGACAAACTTGGTGTAACTTATGAACAATATGCGAAGCAAAAAGCTCGTATGCAAAATTAACGTGAGGATAAATTATGAATGATAGAAGCCCACGCACATCCCAAACTAGGGAAAAAACCGTCCGCGCTAAACCGTGGACACCACCGTCACAATTAGACGCTCCAGATCCTCCAGAGGGATTTGTTCATCGTTGGGTCCGTGAATCTGTCATGGGTTTTGATGATAAAAAGAACCTTTCTGCTCGGCTACGCGAAGGCTTTGAATTAGTTCGTGCTGATGAGTATCCAGATTTTGAAGCTCCTACCGTCCAAGATGGTAAACACGCAGGTGTTATAGGAGTAGGTGGTCTGGTGCTTGCAAGAATCCCCGAAGAAACAGTAGGTCAACGAAAAGCTTACTTCCAAGGTCAAACTAGAGATCAAATGGATGCAGTTGACAATGATCTTATGAGGGAACAACATCCATCTATGCCTATTAGTAAACCTGATAGGCAATCTCGTGTAACCTTCGGAGGAGATAGATCCTCTGATTAATTTTTAGGAGACTAATCCATGGCGAATACAGATTCACCTTTTGGGTTGAGACCTCATAACAAATTAGGTTCATCACCGAACGGAAATGGTTTAACGCCTTACAAAGTGCAAATCGCAGGTGTAGCAGGTTCATCTAGCTCTATTTTTCAGGGCGATATGGTGATTCCTCTTACTAATGGGCTTGTAGATGTAAGTGCGGCAGACGGTGGTTCGGTAGCGATTCTAGGTGTTATGGCAGGTTGTCAATATATTGATCTAAACGGAAAACCAGTTTTTGATAATAATTATCCTGGAACGAGTTCATTAAAATCAGGCACAGAAGCTACTGTGTTTGTTTATGATGATCCTCATCAGGTTTATGAAGTCCAATGCGATGCTTCGTTAACTAACTTAGCAACAGCTCAAGCATTAGTTCACTCAAATGCTGAAGGCACAGGATTTGGTTCAGAGACTGCAAACGGTATCTCAGCAGGTGAGATATCAGTGGCTTCTGCAGGTGCTACAACAGCTACTGACAATTTTAGAATTATCGGTTTTAAAGATGTTGAGGGCATTGACTTCACTTCCGCAGGAGTAGTAGCTTTAGTTAAACTAAATCTACCATTCCACGTCGCCACAACTGGTCTATAAGGAGATAAGATATGGCTATAGCAAGATCCCAACTCCTAAAAGAATTAGAGCCTGGACTAAATGCTCTATTCGGACTGGAGTATGATCGGTATGACAATGAGCACGCCGAGATTTATGAAACAGAAACTTCAGACAGAGCGTTTGAAGAGGAAGTAATGTTAAGTGGCTTTGGTGCTGCTCCTGTAAAAGGGGAAGGCTCCGCAGTTTCATTTGACATAGCAAATGAGTCATTTACGGCTCGATATACACATGAGACAATAGCTCTTGCGTTTGCGATTACAGAGGAAGCTGTAGAGGATAATCTTTACGATCGACTCAGTTCTCGTTATACTCGTGCTTTGGCTCGGTCTATGTCAAACACCAAACAGGTCAAAGCGGCTGCGGTATTNAACAATGCGTTTGATAGCACAGTAACTTATGGCGATGGTAAAGAACTTTGTGCGACTGATCACCCCACTAATGGTGGTGGTACTTTTCGCAATGAGTTAGCTACTGCTGCTGACCTTAACGAAACATCTTTAGAGCAGTCGCTAATCGACATCGCTGCTTTTATTGATGAGCGTGGACTTAAAATTGCTCTGCAAGGGCGTAAGTTGATTATTCCATCTGCACTTCAGTTTGTAGCTGAACGTTTGATGGCTAGTAACCTACGTCCAGGAACAGCAGACAATGATGTCAACGCAGTTCGTAACATGGGAATGTTGCCAGACGGTTATGTGGTAAACCACTTCTTAACTGATACTGACGCATTTTTCATTAAAACAGATGCACCTAATGGTTTTAAACATTTTGAGCGTAGTGCTGTCAAAACTTCTATGGAAGGNGATTTTGATACAGGTAACGTGCGATACAAAGCTCGTGAGCGTTACAGCTTTGGTGTTTCAGACCCACGATGTGTGTTTGGCTCTCCAGGAGCATAAAAAACNTAGGAGGACAAATTTGTCCTCCTTTTTTGATCTTACTGACAGCATTTGCTGACACTAGCCACGACAGGAGATTTTTAAATGGCTGTACATTTTACTGGACCAATCCTTTTTGCAGGTAAGGATGGACAAAGACAATGGTTTGAAAACCTGCCAATAGACCGTAACCCTGATTATCTTGTTTATATGGATGATTTTACAGGTGTTGCACTAGATTCTACAAATGACTGGACAGTTGTAAAAGATTCTAGTGCCTCTGCAGCTATCGCTGCTGATGTTGTAGGTGGAGCACTTACTCTTAGCTCACAAGCCACAACAGATGATGATGGTGCATCAATTCAAGGCAATGAGATATTTGCAGTTGCTACTGATAAAGATATTTGGTTTGAAACAAAAATCACACCGACTGACGCAGAAGGTGATAATATGGATATTTGTATAGGTTTGACNGTAAACTTTGCAACTAATCCAGAGGCAATGTTAACTGCTGCTGATCGTATTGTATTTCAAGTTGATGATGGTGATAGTAATATTGATTGTGTAACTGAAAAAGATGGCACTGCTACAACAACTGACTCTGGTGTTGATATTGCCAGTGGCACTGCTGTTACTCTCGGCTTCCATGTTAAAAGCACTGGCTCTGTTGAGTTTTTTGTTAACAGGAACAAAGTTGCAACCCACACAGCAAATATTCCTGATGATGAAAATCTTGCGCTAGGAGCTATGCAACTATCAGGCTCTGCAACAGGAACAAAGTCAATAAATATTGATTACATTTTTGCTGCTCAAGTAAGATAGGGGGTAACAAATGGCTAAAAAGGTTAGAGCCAGAACGGATAAAGGTGAGTTTATTGCTGACGATCCGAACACCCCAGAAAACGAAGCATGGGAAGTAGTAGAGGAAAAAAGCTCTACTACTCTTCCTCCTAAAGGAAGTGCTGAGTATAAAGCCATGCTTTTGCGTGGAGAAATAAAGGAGTAATCAATGGCAGATGCTGTAACCTCACAAACCATAATAGATGGTCCGAAAACTGCCGTTTTGAAATTTACTAATATTTCTGACGGAACAGGTGAATCTGAAGTCGTAAAAGTTGACGTTAGTGCGTTATCAAAAAATGGACAAGGCGATAGTTGTACAAAAGCAACCATTGAAAAGATCTGGTGGCAATGCAATGGCATGAAAGTTAAAATGTTATTTGATGCTTCTACAAATGTTTTTTGTATTGAGCTTGGTGAAAACCAAAGTGGACACCATGATTATACAAGTTTTGGTGGACTCACAAATAATGCAGGTTCTGGTGTTACTGGAGATATATTGTTTACAACTGTAGGACACGCCTCTGCAGATACTTACACAGTTATTCTTCAAGTAAGGAAGGAATTTAGCTAATAGGCATATTGATTTAAAGGGGTTATTATGGCTACTACTAAAGATGTAAAACGATTACCTAGTGGTAAATTAAAGTATCGTGATGAAATATTTCCAGGATACAATAANCCTAAACGAACTCCTAACGCAAAGAAAAAATCAGCAGTTTTAGCTAAAGTAGGNAAAGATGTAAANATAGTTCGNTTCGGCGATCCTNANTTGTCTATTAAAAANNATCAACCATCCCGTAAAAGATCGTATTGTGCCAGATCANGNGGCATNAAAGGTGCGACTAATAAGTTTTCAGCTAACTATTGGTCGCGTAGAGCGTGGGANTGTTAGATGGCNATTAGTCGTNGTCAAATGAAGGAGCAAATTATGAAAAANCCTATGAAGAAAACTATGAAAAAACCTGTCCGCTTGGCTAAAGGTGCTGAGNTTAGNAAGGCAGGACCGAAAGGTTTNCGAAAAANACCTAGTAAAACTACTAGATCTNNCCTCACNNNAAATGAGGCAAAAAGNAAAATGAANGAAATGAGTGAAGCTNNNCAAAAAAGAGCAATTTTGNAAATGTTACAAGGCAAGACACCTGCNTTTATGAAAAAATTAAAATAGAGNNTAGCNATGAAGAAAAAAGGTTTATGGGCTAANATTCATGCTAAAAGAAANCGGATAAAAGCGGGATCTGGCGAAAGAATGAGAAANCCAGGATCTAAAGGTGCTCCAACAGCTAAAAACTTAAGAGATGCGAGGAAAACTAGTGCCAAGAAAGTTTAAAAAAGTTCCTAAAACTAAAAAAGGTGTTCCTAAAATATATGTGCGAGGTGCAAAAAATCCTAAAGCAAGAGAAGCAGAAATTAAAAGAACTGCTCGTCTTTATAAACAAGGCAAGTTAACCCCTGCTATGATGGATAAAATCAGTAAACAAAGGAGTAAGAGCTAATGGCAACGAAACCTAAGAAAAAAGGTGGTAAATATTCTTCTATTCCTGGAGCAGGAAAATTTTCTACATCTAAATTAGATGCAGTTTATAAAAGAGGNCTTGGTGCATATTATTCTTCTGGNAGTAGACCTAANACTTCNGCTCATGCGTGGGCAATGGGNAGAGTNAANAGTTTCGTAANTGGNAAAGGTGGGGCTAGAAAAGCAGACGCTGACTTANTAAAGGGTAAAAAGAAGAGCACTAAAAAATGAGTTACTTACAAAGTAACATCCCTTATTTTAAGGCTTGGGTGCGTCGTGAGTATACTCANAANCATGAAAAATATCATGGTGAGTTTCTTCATGCTATGGTTATTGCTGTGACTACAATACCAAATCGNTCTCTTAGTTTTCAAGTTATATTTACTGGTTGTGAAGCAGAAGGCGAAGAGGAAGATACTGTTCATGGTGGGGCAATGTGGGCTAGAATGCCAATCACAGCACTNGTTGCAGATATTCCACTTGAAGAGTGGCCTGAACCTATGGAAACTTATGATGCTCAGCCTTGGGATTGTGCCTCACATTATCACTCTGTTTATGTGATGGAAAGAACAACTCCTTGTCCTTGGTTAGCAAAAATTAACGGCGAGTTTTTTCCTGCAAAATATTTGTTTACTGTAGATTATACTAATAGCGAAATTGCAGATGATCCCGCACAACACAAACAAAGTCATGTTCTACAGCTTTTAGAAGCAGGAGAATGGACAGGTAATATTGTTGCATTACCTAATAACAGGGTGAGAGTAACTCATCCTGCTTGGTTTGCAACAGGAGAAGGAGCTCCTGATTTTAGACCATCTCAACATATACACTATTCAAAGTCTGATTTAGACTATACACTAGATGTGAATAGAGTTTTTGACAATCTTTATAATCAGGAGGATAATCATGGCTAAAAAGCTTGTTGGAAAGCAAAAAAAGTTAGACCGTAATAAAAACGGCAAAATTGATGCGGAGGATTTTAAACTCATTAACGAGGAGAAAAAAATGAAAAAGATGAAAAAGAAGCCTAAAGGTATGAGAAATGGCGGTAAAGCTATGAAGCCTAAAGGTATGAGAAATGGCGGTAAAGCTATGAAGCCTAAAGGCATGAAAATGGGTGGAAGAATGATGAAGCCCAAAGGTATGAAAATGGGTGGAAGAATGAGAAAGCCTAAAGGCATGAACATGGGCGGTAAGGTTATTAAAGGACCTTACAGTTAGAGGATAAGTTATGGCAGTTTCAGGATCAGTTGATTTTGAACCAGATGTAGCAGAGTACATTGAAGAAGCGTTTGAGCGTTGTGGTTTAATTGTAGCTACAGGATATGATTTAAAAACAGCAAGACGTTCTTTAAATTTACTTTTTGCAGACTGGGCAAATCGAGGACTAAATCGTTGGACTATTGAGCAGGTATCTTTACCTTTAGTTGCAGATATTGCTAATTATCCTGCAGGAATTTTAACTATGACTGTAGGAGCTAGTGGTTCTTTTACTGTTGGTGAAACAATCACAGGTGGNACGAGTGGTGCGACTGCGTCTATAACAAGCGTTACTTCATCTACCGTTATTGCCATAACTATACCTTCTGGAACTTTTGTTGCTACAGAAACAATCACAGGTGGNACGAGNGGTGCAACTACTACGGTTACGGCTGCTGTTGATTTTACGAATGTAAGAAGCACTATAGATATTTTGTCTGCTGTTATAAGGCAAAATGCAGGGGCTTCTAATCAATCAGATACTTCTATAAGTAGAATAAGTCGTGATACTTATATAAATATCCCGAGCAAACGAACAACAGCACGACCTTCCCAGTTTTATGTAGATAGACAAATTACACCTGTTTTGAAATTATGGGGAACTCCCGACGCAACAACGTATACTCTTGTTTTTGATAGACTTGTAAGAATTGATGATGCAGATAATCCGCAAAATACGGTAGATGTACCGTTTAGGTTTTATCCTTGTTTAGCAGCAGGGTTAGCTTACTATATCAGTTTGAAAAAAGCACCTAATCGTGTACAACTGTTAAAAGCTGTATATGAAGAAGAATTTGAGNGAGCTGCTGCGGAAGATCGTGATCGAGCTAGTTTAACACTAACGCCTAGTAGAGATTATTACACGTTGATAAGATGAAATTTGCAACAGGACAATATGCTTTAGCTTTATGTGACCGATGTGGTCAGCAGTATGACTATATTGAATTACGACAAGAATGGAATGGTTTAAGAGTATGTCCTGAATGTTTTGAAGAAAAACATCCTCAGTTAGAGCCAAACTCTGTGCCATATGAGCCAGAAGCTTTACGAGATCCTCGTCCTGATAGAAAAGAACCTCTCAATATATTTGTGGGTCAAAATACATTTCCTCTTTTCACTTCTATTTCAATACAGGCAATTAGCTCTATTGGAGAAACAGTTGCACTCACTTCTTCTAGTCCATCTACGACTATATTTTTAACAGGCTTTTCAACCACAGGTTCTACTGGTTCCGTTTCAGTTACAACGGCTACTTCTACAACTTATACAGTAACCGTTGCCTCTGGTACAAACGCATATGGGACTGGTAATAAGTTTTATATTGACGGATCTGTATCACCTACGCTTACTCTAAATGAGGGCAGCACTTATAGATTTGATCAAAGTGATTCTTCTAATTCTACTCACCCTTTGCGCTTTAGCACTACGCCTAATGGTACACACGCAGGAGGCGTTCCATACGTTACAGGGGTTACTACTAGTGGAACTCCAGGAAGTAGCGGAGCTTATACAGAAATAACAGTTGCCTCTGGTGCTCCAACTCTTTATTACTATTGTACAAACCATAGCGGTATGGGAGGTCAAGCGAACACACCATGAGTTTTACATATACAACTTTAAAAAAAGCTTTAAAAGATTATACTCAAAACGATGAAGTTTCTTTTGTATCAAACCTCCCTATGTTTATTAGGCTTGCAGAAGAGCGTATATTGAAAGCAGTGGATTTAAATGTTTTTGAAAAAAACGCCACAGGAAATATGACTGCAAGTAATCAATACTTAGCTTGTCCTGCAGATTTTTTAGCCTCTAATTCATTATTACTTACGAACAGTAGTAATGATGAGTTTTTGCAATTTAAAGAATTAGAGTTTGTGATGTCATANAACCCTAATGCGTCAACTACAGGAACACCTAAATACTATGCACAGTTTGATGTAGATAATTTTATTTTAGCCCCTACTCCCGATAGTAATTANNCTGTTGAGATGAGTTATTTTTANCGTCCTACAAGTTTAACAGATAGCACGTTTACACTNACTTTGACNNCTGTTGTNGGTACTTTTACAACAAGTGATACAATAACAGGAGGCACAAGTGGGGAAACAAGTGATGTTAGTGCTGTGCCTAGCTCTACCACACTTACTGTTGGGATTCCTAGTGGTGATTTTACTGTTGGTGAAACAATCACAGGAAGTTCTAGTGGAGCAACAGCAGTGATATCTAGCATAGGTTCAGACTCTACACTTTCTTGGATTAGTGAAAATGGTGAACTTGCTTTACTTTACGCAGCNNTAATTGAATGTTATACTTATATGAAAGGCGAACAAGACGTNATGNNTATGTATAACTCTCGTTTTGCGGANGCTCTCGCAAGACTTAAAAANTTAGGCGAAGCTAAAGAAGTAACNGATGAATATCTNTCAGGATCNNTAAGAAAGGCTAGGACATAATGTTTACAGAATCGTTAGGTATGTCAAATAACTTTTCTGTTACGGTTGAAACTACAAATAACAGGGGGTTTACTCCAGAGGAAACAGCCAAAAGATGTGTTGATAAAATAATTGGCATATCCGACAACTCTCACCCTGCAATACGCGATCAAGCTCGTGCTTATCGTAAAGAAATGGAAACGATTATTGCGCTATATATGAAACAAGCTATTAAAAGTGATAGAACTACTGTATACAATGCAATAAAAGATTCTGGAAACCCGAAACTTGCAGAATATATAAGGAGAATGTAATGGCTTTCACGGGAAATTTTCTGTGTACCTCTTTTAAAGTAGAGTTATTAAAAGGAGTGCATGATTTTACGGCGACAACAGGAAACACTTTTAATATCGCATTGTATGACAATAGTGCTTCGTTCACAGCAGCGACAACAGCGTATACTACCAGTAATGAAATTAGCGGAACTAATTATTCTGCTAAAGGGCAAGCTTTGAATCCTGTCACACCTACCTCAAGTAGTACAACAGCATTAGTTGATTTTGCTGATGAAGTTTTTAGCAATGTAACTATCTCCTCAGTAAGAGGAGCTTTAATATTTAATGACACAGCCACAGGAGACCCTTCGGTAGCCGTATTAGATTTTGGAGCAGATAAAGCAGCAAGCTCTGGCGATTTTACAATAGTTTTTCCTACAGCTGATGCGAGTAATGCTATAATTAGGATAGCTTAATGACAACAACTGTTGCATTTGATAAATCATGGAATAGTTCTCTAACTGCTTGGAATACCGACACTTGGAATGGTGGAGGTACTTTTCCTAGTGCAACAGGTAGTGTCGGTTCTTCTACGATTACAGGGTTTGCGAATGTATCTGTTACTGGTGTTTCAGGTACAAGTGCGATTGGTTCTGTTTCTATTGCTGTTGATGCAAATCTTTCAGTCACAGGAGTCGCAGGAACATCTGCAATAGGCAATACATTTGAAACAAATGTAGGAGTTAATGCAACAGGAAGCGTTGGCTCTACTACAATTACTGGAGCTGCCAATACTTCAGTTACTGGTGTTTCAGGCACTACTACTTTAGGCAATACGTTTGAAACAAACGTAGGTGTAAGTGCGACGAGTAGTGTGGGTTCTTGTACAATTACAAGTGTGACAAATCTTTCAGTCACAGGAGTAGAAGCTGAAGCGCGTGTTAACGGTACTGATGTAATAGTAAATTTTGGCGCGTCAGTTGAAGTAACAGGAGTAAGTGCTACAACATCTATGGGACAAGTGCTCGTTTGGGGTCTTGTTGTACCTAATCAAACCCCTAATTTTATCACAATAACACCTAATCAAACTCCTAATTTTAATACTATTGGTGGTGCTACAGCACCACCTCTCCAAGTTCCCTCTTGGGTAGATATAGCAGCGTGAGGAAATAAAAAATGGCAAGCGTATACACAAATGATTTAAGGTTGGAAGAAATCGGTTCGGGCGAACAGTCAGGAACATGGGGAGATACAACTAACACAAATTTAGAACTAATTGCTGAAGGTCTTAGTTTTGGAACTGAAGCGATTACAACAAATGCAGATACTCATGCTTCTACAGTAGCGGATGGGGCAACAGACCCTGCTCGTTCAATGTATATAAAATATACAGGAGCATTAGATTCTGATTGCACTATTACGATTGGTCCTAATACTATATCAAGAATGCATTTTATTGAAAATGCTACTACAGATAGTGGGAGTTCTGGTCCATATAACATTATTATTAGTCAAGGTTCTGGTGCTAATGTAACAATCCCTAATGGCGAAGTTAAAGCTGTTTACTTAGATGGAGCAGGGTCGGGTGCTGCCGTTGTTGATGCTTTTGCTTCTCTTAATGTTGGAGCTTTAGCGTCAGGGTCAGTGGATTTAGGAACTGTAACAGATGCTGCATCTGTTTCAACAACATCGTCAGATTATCAATTACAATTAGGTGCAGCCCAAAGTACAACAGGTGATATTGGTCGCAACATATCATTTGGTATTTCTGGCGTTACAACTGCTGCCATAAATAGTGTTGATGCTGGAACATCAAATGCACAATCACTAGCATTTTTTACTGGAAATGGTTCTGGCATTACAGAAGCTATGAGAATTGACTCTTCTCAAAATATTNTNNTTGGTGCAGGTAACACTTCTTCTNNTANNNTTGGTAANGGAACAGGNNNAGTACAAATAGCTGATACTTCAGCAACACCTATTTCTGCAATACGATACAATAACTCANCAGGTGGTCCGTTTATTATGTTGGGNCACTCAAGAAGTACAACAGTAGGAACAGTTGGTACTGTTGTTTCTAGTGGAGATGATTTAGGAACTATAAGNTTTNNNGGTGATGATGGTACTGATGTAAACAGCNNNGCTGCTGCAATCGTTGCAGAAGTAGATGGAACTCCGGGATCAAATGATATGCCAGGACGATTAAAGTTTGAAACTACGGCTGATGGTTCGGACTCTACAACAGAACGTATGCGTATTGATAGTAGTGGTCATGTTTTAATAGGCACAGAAACTGGTGATGATTTTAATAGCGACTCAATGTTAAGAATTGGACGAAGTGGTGACAGAGCCTTTTTACAATTTAAAACAGATACAAGTAATAAAAATGGTATATTATTTGGAGATGAAACGGATGATGTTCGTCATTCCATTCAGTTTGACCCAACAGATAATACTTTGAGTATTATTGGCGATAGTGCTGAACATATGACATTTGCATCTGATGGTACTATTGGTTTTGGTACAGATGATCCTGCATCTTTCGCACCTAGTAATATTTCTACTGGTCGAGATATTGTTAATAGAGCATCTGGTGGTGGAACCTTTATTGCTGCAAGGGATGACAATAGTGTTGTAGCAGGTAACAAAATAGGAGGTTACCTTTTCAGAACAAATGACAGTGCAGGTGTAAAATTTGGTGGACTGACAGGNGTTGCCGATGATACTTCAGGTGGCTTTAATTTGGATTTTTTTGCGGGAAGATCTACTTCAGATGATGCAGACGAAGAGGGGCATATGCAGCTTGATGATGCTGGAGATCTTTATATAAGATCAGGAGGACTTAGAGTTGGAAGAAGCCATAGTCTAGCTCACACAAGTGTTGAAGAAAGCGTTGTTATTTATCAACAAGGTTCTGGAAGTGGAGATACTGCTACCTCAATAACTGCAAGAAATGGAACAGCAGGTGATAATGTATTCAGACACCAAAGAGAAGGGTCTATAAAATCTGAAATTGAAGAGAATGGTGATTTTTTAAGTGCTACTGGTTCCTACGGTACAATTTCAGATGAAAGGCTAAAAGAAAACATCGAGGATGCAGCATCACAATGGGATGACATTAAGGCTGTTAAAGTTAAAAAGTATTCTTTCAAAGAAGATGAATTAGATGCACCCAATATGATCGGTGTGATGGCTCAAGATTTGCAAGCAGCAGGAATGAATGGATTAGTAACGAAGAATTTAAAAACAGATCTTGAGGATAATCCAATTCTTGACTCAGATGGTAACCAAGAAGAATTTTTCTCCGTTAAATATTCTATTTTGTACATGAAAGCTATCAAAGCCTTACAGGAAGCTATGGCAAAAATAGAAACTTTAGAAACAGAAATGACGTCTGTAAAATCAAGATTAGATGCATTAGAGGGATAAAATGTCGGATAAGTTAGACAGGAAAAAATTAAAATGCCTCTAACTAAATTACAGTTTCGTCCTGGAATAAACAGGGAAACAACCTCTTACAGTAATGAAGGTGGTTGGTTTGATACGGATAAAACTAGGTTTAGATTTGGATATCCAGAAAAAATAGGTGGTTGGGTTAAAAAATCTATCTCTGCATTTTTAGGATCATGCAGAGCGTTACATCCTTGGGTAGCATTAGATGGAACACCCTTTTTGGGTTTAGGAACACATCTTAAATATTACATTTTAGAAGGTAGTGCGTATCTAGATATTACCCCTATAAGAAAAACAACAACAAATGGGGTTACTTTTGCAGCTACTAATGGTTCTGCTACTATTACGGCTACAGATACTGATCATGGAGCGATTGTTGATGATTTTGTAACTTTTTCAGATGCAGTTAGTCTTGGTGGTAATATTACTGCAGATGTTTTAAACCAAGAATATATAATCCTTTCTGTGCCTGACGCAAACACTTTTACGTTTGAAGCTCGTGTAGCGGATACTCCTATAAGTAGTATAACTACAGGAACTTTAAATATGACTGTAGCAGATAGTACCTCTTTTACTGTTGGTGAAACAATAACAGGAGGTTCGAGCGGTGTGACTGCTACTTTAATTAATATTACATCAACCACTGTTATTGGTATAACTATCCCTTCTAAAAGTTTTATAGCTGCAGAAGTAATTACAGGAGATAAAAGTGGTGCAACCACTACAGTCACTGTTCCTTCTGGAACTTCAGGATTAGACCCTACTCCTGTATTAGCAAATTCTAGTGATACTGGAAATGGTGGCAGTGGTGTGGATGCATCTTATCAAGTTACTATAGGTTTAGATACTTCACTTACAGGTAATGGTTGGAACGCAGGAACATGGGGACGGGGTTCTTGGAACTCTGCTTCAAGTTTATCTGTGGCAGGAGCTACATTACGAATATGGAGTCACGATAATTTTGGAGAAGATCTTTTAATAAATGTTAGAGATGGTGGCATTTTTTATTGGGATAAAAGTGATGGAGTAACGGCAAGAGCAGTAAATATTACTAGCTTAACTAATTCAGATTTAGCTCCTACGATTGCTAAAATAGTTTTAGTTTCCGACACAGATAGACATATTATAGCTTTTGGTTGTGACCCCGAAACTGCTATAGGTACTCAAGATCCTTTATTAATTAGGTTTAGTTCTCAAGAAAGTCTAACTGAGTGGCGTACTCTACCTACAAATACAGCAGGTGATTTAAGGATTGGTTCAGGCAGTGAAATTATATCTGCGATAAAAACACGTCAACAAATATTAGTTTTTACTGATAAATCACTTCATGCCATGCAGTTTATAGGACCACCTTTTACATTTGGTATCAATGCTATATCAGAAAACATAACTATCGCAGGACCTCTTGCAGCTATAGCTGTTGAAGATATGGTGTTCTGGATGGGGCAACAAGAATTTTACGTTTATAGTGGTTCAGTATCAAGACTACCTTGCACTGTTCGTGATTATGTTTTTAACGATTTTAACGACAAACAAATTGAAAAAGTATTGGCATCAACCAATACGGCATTTTCAGAAGTATGGTGGTTTTATCCAAGTACAGATAGTGATGAAAATGATAGATACGTTATTTATAATTATCAACAAAAAATTTGGTATTATGGTAATTTAAGTAGAACGGCATGGTTAGACAGAGGAATAGAAGCTTTTCCCATAGCTGCATCATCAGATAACCATTTGTATGAACATGAACGTGGTTTTGACGATGGCAGTACTACTCCTGTTACGGCTGTATCTGCACATATAGAATCAAGTCAATTTGATATAGGTGATGGAGATAATTTTACATTTATTAATAGATTAATACCTGATGTAACATTCAGGAATTCAAGTGTTGCTTCACCTAAAGCTACTTTTACGTTGAAAACACGAAATTTTCCTGGAGGAAAATATTTACAATCCAACGGTAAAACAGTGACTCAATCTTCGGTAGCAACTTCAACAGTGGTAGAGCAATTCACTGATCAAGTCCATGTACGCCTTAGAGGTCGTTCATTTGCTTTACGAGTTGATTCAGAAGGAACAGGGGTAGCATGGAGGCTAGGCTCTCCTAGGGTAGATATTAGGCCAGATGGAAAAAGATAATGTCAAGAAATTTAGTTTTACCATTTTTTCCTGTTCCACCAGAACAATACGATCAACAATACATGGAAGAAATTGTAAGGTCTTTTTCTACTTATCTGACACAAATTCAAAATCCAGGAGAAGGTAGACATACAGAATTAGTTCTTACAAATTTACAAACACATGATCAAGGGTTAGAAGTAGGAGCAATATTTAAAGTTGGAACAACAGGCAATTTAAAAATAGTAGTAGCAGATATTCCTCATGTTCGAGGAAACTCTGCAACAAGTTCAGTAGGAAGTGTTACGGTAACGGTGTGAATATGATTAAAAAAATATGTAGGTTGCGATATTATATAGTTGACGCTATTATGAGTTTAGCGTCTATTCAGGAACTAACGCTTCCTGCATATTTCCCCCAGAAAGACATAGGTGAAAAATGCAAGGTATAGAAACATTAGGCTATGAAGTTGTAGAACTTACTCCTGTAGAAGCTTTAATGTCAGAAGGTGGAATAGCACGACACCAAAAAGCAGCAGAAATGTTAGCAGATTTTGGGCGTAATGGCGATACTTATCTAGTTCACGCTGCTGAAGGCGAAACAGTTTTACCATTAGAAGTTTTAGAAAGTAACCCTCGACTTAAAAATATGATTTATACCCAAATGGAAGAAATGGGTTTAGAGCCAGAAAGATATATTGTTGGTAATGAGTTAAACTCTTTAAACCCAGAAACAGGACAACCTGAGTTTTTTCTTAAAAAACTTAAAAAGATTTTTAAGAAAACTTTCAAAAAACTCAAAAAAGTTGTTAAAAAAGTAGCTCCAGTCGTATTAGCTATTGCTGCTCCTGTCTTGCTTCCTACCATGCCTATTGCTCTAGCGGCAGGGTTAGGTAGCACCGCAGGTAATTTGATTGCAGGTAAAGATTTAAAGGATTCATTAAAATCAGGTATAATGACAGGTCTTACCGCAGGTGCAGGTAATATGNTGACAGGAGGTAGTTTCTTAGGTTCTACTGTTGATCCTGGAAATGTAGCAGGATTACAAAAACTAGGAACTATGTTTACACCCGATAATCCGTTTACTGCTGCTGTTTCATCTAAAATTACAGGAGTTGGTACTCAGGTAGCACAAGCAGGAGGCAGAGTAGGCGGTGGTGTATTTAAACAAGATTTTGGTGGGCAAGAAGTAATTCCTGATGTAACACAGGAATTTCCTGAAACTAGAATTACTAGTAGTGGTTTACAAAAAACAGGAGCACAATCAACTGGTTTTATGGATGGGGTAAGGAAAGCATTTACTCCTGGAGATGAGTATGGGTTTGATGATTTCTTTAAAGAGTATTTAAGTCCAGGACGTGAAGGTATTTCAGCAGAAGTACAAGAAGGTTATAAACAAGATTTAGCTGCTTTTAATAAAAAGTTTCCTGATGCTACTGCATCAGATTACACGAGTTTTGTAAGCAAATTAGACGAAAAATATGCTCCTGGAGTATTGACTAAATTTGGTCCTGCTGTAGGCACTGTTCTAGCAGGAGGGTTAGCAAGTGATACTTTACTAGGCACAAATATTGTTACTCCACCAGATGAAGAAAAAGTTGATTTAGCTGCAATGCAAAATAAAGGAGCGGAATTACTAGCTTCTGATCCAGGAAAATTTGGTATTGATGAAAGTTATCTAGGTGCTAATCCGTTTTATGGTCAACCTTCAATAATGCCTCCACCCCCTCCACCTTTAATTGAAGAACCTAGCGGTATAGCTTCTTTTAATTATGGACAATATGCTCCAACTTTTCAACCTGTAATGGCTGCTTCTGGTGGAGAAATCGTCGGTCCTGGAACACCAACCAGTGATTCAGTACCTGCAATGTTAAGTGATGGTGAATTTGTTATGAATGCTCGTGCTGTAAAAGGAGCAGGAGGTGGCGATCGTCAAAAAGGAGCAAAACGAATGTATGAAATGATGCGTTCTTTTGAAAGGACTGCGTAATATGGTTACAGAAACACAAATTATCCAACAACAAGAATCCCCTGCTATAGAAGCATACAAGCTCGGGATTATGGAAAAAGCTAAACAACTTATTGAAAAACCAGTAGCTCTTCCTGAACCTACTACGGTTGGTGCTGATCCAATGACCGTACAAGCTCAACAACTTGCACAACAAGGAATAGGAGGTTTTGAACCTTATCTTAAAACTGCTGGTGATTTTGTTACAAGTGCAGGTGGATCTGCTCAAACTGGTGGACAATTTGGATTAGGATCTGCTGCACTTGGTCAAGCACAATTAGCAGGAACAGGAGCTCAGTATGATCCTGCTTCTGCACAAGCATTTATGGATCCTTTTGAAGATGCAGTGGTACAACAAGCATTAGCAGATATACAAAGAGCAGGTAATATTCAAGGCCAAACAGATGCAGCTCGAGCAGTTGGTGCAGGAGCATTTGGTGGTTCTCGCTCTGGTATTGTAGATTCTGAACGTGGTAGAAATATATTAGATCAGCAAGCTAGGACGGCGGCACAGTTAAGGTCTCAAGGTTTTGGACAAGCGATACAACAATCAATGGAAGCTCAAGAAGCTGCTTTACGAAGACAACAACAAGCAGCAGGTTTGTTTGGTCAATTAGGTCAAGCAGGTGCTGACTCTGCTTTAGAGCAAGCTAAAACATTAGCTGCATTAGGACAAACCTCGGCAGGATTAGGTCAATTAGGACAACAAATGCAAATGGCAGATGTAGATGCTCTTGCTAAACTAGGAGCGCAACAACAAGTGCTTGATCAAGCAGCCGCCGATGCACAGCAACAATTTCAATTACAACAAGTTTTTCAACCTTATCAAAAACTTGGTTTTTACAGTGATATTTTACAAGGCGCACCATCTACATCTATGTCTATTCAACAAAATACATCCCCCCAACCTTCTATGTTAAATCAAGTAGTTGGTGCAGGAATCGGTGGGTTAGGCATAGCAAACGCAGCTCAAAATGTAGGGATAATATAAATGGTAGAATTTGCACAGCGACCTATGGTTGCTCAAGGTATGTCTCCCTCTGCGCCTAATGCAGTGGGGACAGGCATTACCTCTGGATTAGTGCCAGAAAATAGTGACCCAATAATTCAACAGGGTATGAAACAATTTGAAAATACTGTTGAAAATTTGTACGAAAAAATAGATGAAGCAGAAGATATGGAGGAAGTTATAAACTCCATAAGGGGTGATGAACAACCTATAAAAGCTAGAGTAAGTGAACTGGCAGAGTTAGTTGGTGAAAAAGATGCCAAGAAAACTCCTGAATCAGTATTAGCAGTTATGCAACCATA
>FUFK010043989.1_pt1 | contig 17460 bp, 19 predicted proteins | sample 1021851 | NCBI WGS metagenome assembly FUFK01 (sample SAMEA51879418, study PRJEB19060) | metagenome | reverse complement strand
AAGTCGCGGCTTGGCCAAGCGGGAGCGTGCATCCTGCTTTGGCTGGCAGCCGGATGCGGGCCAAACGATGGGGTATTCGAGAGCGAGGTTTTCTCTGAGGTGCGCGTGCTGGGCAGCCGCGGGAATGCACCGGGGCAGTTCGTCAAGCCGCGGTCGATCGCGATCGATCGGGACGACAATATATATGTCTGCGACATGACCGGGCGCATCCAGAAATTTGATCCCGGCGAGATGGTGCAATCCAACATCAGCAATCTCAACTCATTTGGTCAACTCGAAATCGTGGTCGTCATGGTTGAGACGAGCGTACCGGCAATGGAGACGGGCGCCATTGATTGGGAGGTCATGAAAACACTCGGTGACCACTATACCGTGGCACCTCAAACCACCTTGAGTTTGAACATCACATCTCCCAAAATTTACCATTTCATCGTCATGCATTACGATGAGGCATCCGCCGATGAACCGGTGATGGAGGTTCGTATCATCAACGATTACGGCGATGATAAGATGGGGCAAGCCATGTTCCTCAGCCTGCCCTCGTTGTGGATGACGGGCTTTGTTGTCTATCGCTTGTACCGGCTCAAGAAAGAAGGTCGCAGTTTGATTGATTCTACACCCTCATATGTATGGGCCTCATCATCGTCAACAGACGAAGAGGCGTGAGGCATGGTTCAGCAATCGATTCAGACCACTGTTGAGCGACTGACTCAGTCATCTGGTGGTCAAATTCTTGCATCCATACGCAGCACGATTCAAGCCTCCCTCAAGTATTACGTCGGCCTTTTTCTCCTCGGTTTTGTGGCTGCTTTCCCGTTGACAAGCGCCTTCATCGCATGGTTGGTTGACGATGCAAGGCTTCCCCAAGGCGTCGAAATCATCGTCATTTCACCCGTTGAATTTCTTTTCCTTCAACTTCGAATTGCAGGTTCCGTGGGCTTGGTCTTGGTCATGTTCATGGTTGTGGTTCAAACCACAAGATACGGTTTACGCCACGAAGCAGTACAGTCGCGTTTGTCCGAACTTGAGGTGAACTTGCCAAAACCCGGACCTCGGGTGGTGTTGGCCGTGTTCACCTCCGTGCTTCTTCTGTTGGTTGGTGCTCTTTACGCATGGTACGGGCTTATCCCACTCTTGCTTGACTATTTGACCACCGATGCCCAACAAGCTGGCTTGACCACGGAGTGGCGACTTTCCAACTACGCCGGTTTCATCGTCAATCTGGTATCTGCTTCGGCCATCGGGTTCCAAGCACCCCTCATCACGACATTGATTTTGCGTTCGGGAGCCGTAACCCGTGAGCAAATGGCTGGCGCTCGTCGAATCATATGGTTCAGTGCGTTTGTGGTCGGCGCCTTCATGTCGCCACCCGACCCACTTTCACTGTTTTTGGTAGCGCTTCCCATCATTATCCTCTTTGAGGTTGCCTTGATGATTGACCGATTTAGAACGCCTTGAGTTCAGCGTGCAAACATTCGATTTGGTGAGGCATGTTCCCTGGGCGAGTCTGATAGGATAAACCGTGAAAATCTGAACCGACCGAGACGCTCATGCCGTGGCGCTTCGCCTCTTGAGTCAATTCGTGTCGGTAGGCGTCGTTGTGGCTGCGATGGATGGACTCGACCGCATCCACGCCAAGCATATGGAGCGTTTGAAGCAGCGATGGCGTGGAGACGCCGTAATACAACGGGTGAGCAAGGGATGTAATGCCGCCGGCTGCTTTGACAGCTTCAACAGCCTGTGCGATGGTCGGTTTCTGGTGCGGGACAAATCCTGGCAAGCCGTCGCCAATCCATGTTTCAAACGCTTCTTGTTTGGAGGAGACATAGCCGAGGTCAACCATGGCTTGAGCGAGATGTGGTCGTCCGACTGAACCGCTGGCTCGTCCAATGACATCTTCCACATCCACGGGCATGCCGAGGTCGGTTAATCGCTGGCACATGGCGCGCATGCGAGGTTGGCGACCGTCTTGGCGAGGGAGAAGCCAGGCTTTGAAAGCCTCAACCTCCGGGTCAGCAGAACCTGGACGGTGATTCGGGAAGAAGGCAAGGAGGTGCCATGAAGCCGATGCTCTTTCCCGACCGGTGGCAACAAGTTGTTCCTTCTCTGGTTTGAGGGCAGGTTCACACGTGATTTCAACGCCGGGAACAAATACCAAACCCTCCTCATCGGCTGCTTGTTGGGCCTCCACCCAACCGGAGGTGGTGTCGTGGTCGGTGAGCGACCAGACCTGTACGGCTTCCCGTTTCATCAATCGAGCTACCGTGGCGACGTCATGCTCACCATCACTATGGACCGAATGCGAGTGCAAATCATGCGTTTGCGTCCACACACTATCCGCTCATTCGCACTTGTTTTGAACCCTCGTGTCTAAAACAAGTCATCCAAATCAGGCAGATTGGGTACAGATGGTACTTCTTTCACGCCGCCGCCCACTGGTTCGTCGTCGAATAAACCGTCCAGATCAGGTAAATCAAAGGTAGGTGCAGCGGGAACTTCCACAGCATCTTGAGGTTCTTGAGGCGTTTCCACCTCAGGAAGGGTCAACATGTCCGGCAGTTCAGGTAAATCGGGCAAATCGGGGATAACAGGAGTCACAGAGGGTTCGTCCATGACCGGGGTCTGCGACACAGCAGGGGTGGTTGGCACGTTTGGCTCAATGTTTGGCAGTGGCACGCTGGCCACGCCTGAGGTGACGAAGACGCGATTGGGTTCAAGGCCGGGGATACTTGCCGGGTTGATGATTGGCTCATCCTCATGTCCGGGAAGAGGGACGGGTTGCACCAACACTCGTTCCATGGTTTGACCAGTTTCTTCGTCAGCAGGGGCGGCTTCATGTTGGTCATTGATGGTTTGATTGGCCGCCTCAACCTCTTCCATGGTGCGACGAACAGAGTCACCAAATTCCCCGGAAGACAAGGTGTTGATGGCTGAATTGACCTGTTGTTGGTCTGCCGTGGCTTGTTCGCCAAGGATGCTTGTGAGGATGGATGCGGTTGTGGGGTTGACCTCCGATTGTGCCGCCCCGGTTGTCATGGTGGTCAAAGTATCAAAGGACTCAACATCGCTTCGCCCACTGCTCGGTATGAGTTCAGGAATCGTGCGTTCTTTGTTGGCAAGGTTGGCGATGAAGAGGGACATCCCGACTCCGGCCAGGGCTGCGGCTTCTTCAATGGACGGCCCGCTTGAACCGATGAGGTTCAACACCAGATTCAGGGCCGTCAACAGGACCAAAACCGCAGCACATAGCGTCGCTGCCGCCGCAAGACGGGGTGCTCGAGGATCGTGGACCACAAATCCGCTTTATCCGTGCATGTCTTAGCACTTGTCTTCATCTGTGAAGAACGGCTTCTGCGGCACGAACAGTGTTCTCCATGAGCATAGCGATGGTCATCGGCCCGACGCCACCAGGTACCGGTGAAAGCCAACTCGCAACTTCTGAAACGGCCGGGTCAACATCGCCGGCAAGCCGCCAACCGCGCTCACGGGTGTTATCTTCCACGCGATTGATGCCGACATCAACGACGATGGCTCCTGGCTTGACCCAAGCCGCCTTCACCATGTCCGGTCGGCCAACGGCCGCTACGAGGACATCAGCTTCTTTGCAAACGGCTTCGAGTTCTTGCGTTCTTGAATGGGCAACGGTCACCGTGGCGTCAGCGCCACGGGCTGCGAGGAGCAAAGCGGCCGGCATGCCAACAATTCTGGAGCGGCCAAGCACAACGGCGCGTTTCCCCTCAAGGTCGATATTTGCCCATCGCAGCATCCGCATGACGCCGCTTGGCGTACACGGGAGCATACCATCGGTTCTTCCTTGAACCAAGCGGCCGAGGTTTTGCGGATGGAAGCCGTCCACGTCCTTTTGAGGTGCAATCAAATCCGTCAAGGCTTCTTCATCCATGTGCGACGGCAACGGGGATTGCACCAAGATGCCATGAACATCGTCGCGCCCGTTGAGGTCTTGGATGTGGTGCGTGAGGATCGTTTCTTCCGTGGATGCTGGCAGGGCGATGTGGGTGGAACGAATGCCCAAACGACCGCATGTCTTGACCTTTGAATTGACGTAGACATGGGAGGCAGGGTCGTCGCCCACGATGATGACGGCAAGATGGGGCTCAACGCCTTCCGTCTTCAAGGCTGATACGCGCTCAAGCAGTTCGGCCTCAACCTCCGTGGCACAGGCTCGTCCGTCCAATCGCTGTGCAGACACATGACTTCCAAACTGACGGCCGCTTTGAGCGTTCGCCTTTGGGGTTGAGCATCACAGGGGCGTTTTGATGCCAATAGCACGGACAATGCACCAGCCAGCACGGGCCTCGAAAATGGCGAATGCACCGCCAAAGATGGCGCCGGCAACAGCATACCAACCCAATCCAAATACGACGGTGTCGGTGGCGAGGAGGGCGGCGAGAACGAGGGCACCAACGATGCTGGCGATACCCCCGAGCAGGCGAGCCGCCTTTCCTTTTGCGTCCAAATTGCACTCAAGCATGNCNAACACTTCGCTTCAATACTATATGAATCGCTGTTTAAGCGGTAAATTTGGAGCCAACGGAGGGACTCGAACCCCCGACCGTCTGATTACAAATCAGACGCACTACCAGCTGTGCTACGTTGGCTTCGTGTTTTGGGTGACACCACCCCTTGATGAAGGAAACGGAACAATGAGGCAAACCAACCTCATGGTCAAAGCAAAAAGCAGGAAGGCACTGGCGGATGTATGGACGAGGTGAGTGCCATGCAGTACCTCGCCAGTCACGGGCAGGAAAAGACGGGTAACGACGTGATTTTCAGTTGGTTGGCTCGCTATCAGAACGCTGCAGCGGCCGGAGCATCAGCCGTGAACGGAACGGTTGGAGCCTTGCTCGAAGATGATGGAAACCTCGCCATCAATACGGTGGTTGACGCCGCACTCCGCGAGGCGCCTGCCACGGAATTCTCGGCCTATGCTCCCCTCAAGGGGCTTCCGTCCTTCCTCGATTTGTCCATCACTTTGGCCTTGGGCGACCATCGGCAAACCTTGGAGGGACTTGGCCTTCAAGCCGGCGCTACGGCGACACCCGGTGGTTCAGGGGCGCTCTACCTTGCGGCCTCGAATTTTACCGAACGGGGCGATGCTGTCCTGTTGAGGGACCGATTTTGGGGACCCTACGCTGGCTTCCTTCGTGGGTGTGGACTGAAAGCAGCCACCTACCCGTTGCTACCATCAGCAGGCGACACCTCAACGCCGAACCTTGACCTTGCAGCGTTTTCTGATTCGCTCGATGAACTCGCAGCGACCCAGCAGAGTGTGATGACCTGGTTGAACGATCCAGCGCACAATCCAACCGGCCTTTCGCTGACCGCTGAGAGCCGATTTGCACTGCTCAACGCCTTCATGGAAAGTGCCACCCGCAACGAACATGTTGGTCACACACTTCTGCTCGATGCAGCCTACCACCTCTACGCAGATGAGCCACACGGATGGGCTGAAACCATTGCAGAAGCCCTTGATGCAGGTCTGCCTTGGCCGGAAAACATGCTGGTCTGCTTTGCCCTTTCCCTTTCGAAGTCGCACACGATTTACGGCCTGCGTACCGGAGCGTTGGTTTACCTCCATCCCGAGCCGGCCAGCGTGCAGCGGCTCAACGATGTGATGGGCGTCACCGGTCGTCAAACTTGGTCCGCCGCACCACGGGTTGCTCAACACGTGCTGAGTGAATTGCACGCCACGGAGGACGGAGGACAGGCGTGGTCAGACGAGCGCGACCGACTCTCCGCTTTACTCTCTAAGCGACGAGAACGTTTCCTTGAGGCGTGCAAGCAACACGATGTCGCCATCAATCCAAGCCATGATGGATTCTTTGCCTGGTACGAGTGCGAAGACCCCGTGGCTGTGGCCGAAGCATGTGCAAACCAACACGTCTACCTCGTCCCGCTCAACGGCGGGGTGAGAATCGGTTTGTGCGCCGTTCCAACTTCCGATGTTGAGCGGGTTGCCCAAGCCCTCGCCGCCGCAACGGAGGCTGTTGCATGACACGGTTGAGTCGTGAGAATTTCCTCATCACCGGATTTGTCTGTATTTTCTTTGGCGCCTCAATGAGCGTGGCCAACCTCGGGCCGATGGCCTTGACCGTCGGGCTGTTCGGCATCGTGTTTTTCATCGTCGGGATGTCCATGAATCGTCAAGTGGGTCTTTCTCCAGAAGCCATCGCTGGATGGCAACCGGATGGGGAAACACTGCGTGATGCGGGCCGTTTCATGTTTCGCGTTGACGTCACGCTCGACGAGCCTATTCGTTCGTCCATTTTGTGCGGTGCTTGCGGTCATGTGCATGTTCAAGACGGCTCAAAACCGTCCTCATTCATCTGCCCAAACTGCGGCGTTCAGTTGTGGGAAGAAGAGGAGTGATTGGCGCCTTTGCGTCTCTCATTAACGGTGATTTCAAAGCACGCGTGGGTTTAGCAGGGCCATGGGTGCACCCGACTTGCTGAATCCCGAGCGACGTATGCTCAGGGCGATGCAGTTGAGCGAAGCCGACCGTTCGTGGGACCTTGATGGTCTTCTCGCCGCTTGTGAATGGACAGATCAAGCGGTGGCGGTAGGGGCTGGACACGGTCTGCAGAACCACGGTTTGGTCGATGTTGATGAGCAGGTGCTTCGAGAGATCAGTTTGGATGTTGGAGGCGAAGACGCCCATCAAAACGGCCTGCTTGAGCACCGCATTTGGTCCTGGATGAACAGCCTTGATGAGGGCGTCTCGCCCTCAATGAAGGACTTGCAAGAGGCCTTTGAGCGGCACGAAGCAGGCCCGGGTGTTGGGTTGCTCAAGCAACTCGGCGTCTCGCTAAAAGGCGGTTTGTTGGTGGCTTCAAACCCCGATGAAATCGCAGACATCATCGCGCAACGAACCGAATTTTTGGCTTCCCTTCCTGCTCTAGCCGATACACTCGACCAAGCCATGTTGGACCATTTTTCAGCACGAAAGAATCTGGTCAAGGCCGTTGAACGGACCGTGCGGCATTGGACCCTCACACCAGAAGGAGAAGCAGTTTCCTCCGATGAACTCCAAGAAACGGTGGTCATCACCGACCTAACGCCTGAACTCCTTCAAGGGGATGCATGGAAAACGGCTGAATTCCGCGCCTTTGATGTGAGTCTGGAAGCCGCAACACCTCGTACCGGTCGCAGCCATCCCATGCAGGCTCTCATCGAACGAATTCGTGCCATTTTCCTAGAAATGGGCTTTTCTGAACTCGTTGACGATTATGTTCAATCGGCTGGTTGGAACATGGACGCCTTGTTCATTCCCCAAGACCACCCGGCACGCGAGATGCAGGACACCTTCTACCTTGACCAACCGTCCTCCATTGACCTTGATGAGGGCGTCATGCAGGCATGGAAAGCCATCCATGAGCACGGCGGTGAGACGGGTTCAACCGGGTGGGGCGGTTCGTATTCCACGGATGTCTCAAAGCGTCCATTGTTGCGTACGCACACCACTGTGAACACTATTCAGTACCTCGCCGAGCATCCAACCGAAGCCTGCAGGGTCTTTTCGGTGGACCGCGTGTTCAGAAAGGAAGCCATCGACCGAACACATCTTCCTGAGTTCCATCAGATTGAAGGCATCATCATGGAGGAGGGTGCCAATCTCCAGATGTTGGTGACCACCCTCAAGACCTTCTATGCCAAGATGGGTTACCCCGAAGTCCGTGTTCGCCCAGCGTACTTCCCATATACCGAGCCCAGCCTCGAAATTGAGGTCAAATGGCGCGGGAAATGGTTGGAACTCGGCGGTGCCGGTATCTTCCGCCCCGAGGTCACTGAACCGCTCGGCATTACTTCACCCGTCCTCGCTTGGGGGATGGGGCTTGAGCGGTTGGCCATGTTGGTTCTTGGATTGGATGACATCCGTCAGCTGTACATATCGGACCTTGAATGGCTTCGAAATCAGCCACTGCTTTGATTTTTAGCAGATTTTGGGATGAAGTTCATAGAGTGGCTGTTCAACCTAAGTTCCATGCAGCCTGCTACCATCTCGATGCACATGTCCAATGTTGAGACCATCCCCGGAAAGACGATCGTGAATTCCCTTGGTTTGGTCACCGGCTCAACCGTTCGTGCTAAGCACCTTGGGAAGGACATCTTCGCTGGATTGAAAAATTTGGTTGGAGGCGAACTCAAGGCGTATACCGAATTGTTGAACGAATCACGAAATGAAGCCATTCAGCGAATGATGATGCAAGCCAACCAGATGGGCGCCAACGCTATCGTGAACGTCCGCTTTGCCACCTCCAACGTTGCATCAGGAGCCTCGGAGTTGTTCTGCTACGGTACCGCTGTTGTTATCCAGTGAGGCGTTCGCATGGAAGTCTACATCCTGGTGTGGCTCATCATTCCGATAGTGACCACACTCGGCTTCCCAACATTGTCTTGGGCCATGGGAAATTGGTACCAAAATCGCTTGATGAGCGCCCTTCTGGAAAATGAGAAGCACCAAGGGAAGATGCTGCAAAGCGATAAGCACCTCTCCACGTCTTCCTCCATGACATCCATGGCTGCAGAATCTTCAACGCTGCTCCATGTGAGCATCTGCGTCGGTCCCTCTTGGGGTCAAATCTTCTTCATGTGGTTGAAGAGTTTGTTCGGCGGTCGTCTTCATTCCTATGATGTCGTCCTTGACTACGGTCGTCGCGAAGTGTTGTTGCGCCTCAACCAACAGGCCAAAGCCTTAGGCTGCTCTTCCATGGTGAATATTCGCATCGAAACATCAACCGTTTCTTTCGTGAAAAACAACAACAACAAGACCTCATCTGTTGAGTTCCTTGCCTTCGCCACAGGCCTTCGTCAATGAAGTGCTTATTCCCATTCATCCCTGAATCGTTGTTGACGTTTTTTTGCTGCTTCGTCCGTGTGCTCCTCGTCGGGTTGATGTTCCTCCGGGTCAATGTTCAGAGCGGCATGGTCTTCATCGCCGAAGAATTCTCGACTGAATCGGTTGCGGAAGAAGCGTCGCACCTCCTCTTTGTTCATGCCTTGGAAACGCACGTGGTCATGTCGTCCCCGGTCGCTGTTTTCTCGTCGTTGACGCATGCGTTGACGCCAAAAGGTGCGGAACACGTGAAAGCAGTGCTTTTGGTCATTGGCGAGTTGAAAGTTATCAGGCCAATCCATGCTCTCCACGAGGTTCACAAAGCGGTTCAAGGCCAGCACGAATTCCTCCATGTCCTCCATCAACGCTTCTTCTTCGGTCGGTGCATCATCGCTTGATTTGGCGTCGTCTTTTGCGTTGTCTTCGGTCATGCAAGACAAAACCCACGACTCCTTATGAAGAGTTCAGACAGCAATGAACGCATGCTCATAAAGGAAGGCCACCGCCCTGTGGCTATGGAACTCTCCGGAACGGTGAGCAGCGGGCTGGGTCGGGCCCATGTCTTCATGGCCCAGCCACACTACCAAGACCAGTTTAGAACCGTTCTGGGCAACACGGCGTGGCCAGGTACGCTGAACATCCAAATCGACGATGCACTCTTCAGCCATTACATCGCCCTCCGTCAAAAAGCAGGCATCGATACGCTCGATGCACCGGAAGAAGCGCGAGCCCATGCAAAGACGCTGGATGTGGATGCCTACGAACGCATTCGGATTCGCGGGTTTTTGCGAGACGGGGTCTCGTTCGGTGGTGCTTCGGCCTTCAAGGGGGTTATCCACCACGGTGAACAAAGCGTTGAATGCGCCGTGCTGATTCCTGACTTGACCCGCCATGTTGACGTGGTCGAGGTCATTTCCACCGCTTTTCTCCGAGAGCACCTGCAACTCAATGACGGCGATCGCATCACCATCTCATTGTGATCGGTGATAAACGACCGGAAGCGTGCCAATCTCTGCCCATTCATTGTAGAGCATGCTCTTCAATTCATGCTGAGCAGCTTGCCGCCATCGTCCGTTTCGTGTTCGTTCGGCCGTTCTTCCCGTTGGTGGTGCAGAAAAGGCGGTGTTGTGGCTTTCTTCGGGCAGGGGGGCTCGCTCCCAAGCAACACCCCACAACACCAACCATTCCGGCGGTGCAACACCAAAATCAACGGGGACCATGGGCTGTTCAATCGCTTCGCGAATGTCGTTTTCATTGAGTTCATCTACGGCAAGGCGGAACAGTGCATTGGCCATACGGCGCACTTGATTCCAAAGAAAAGCCTCGCCGGTTACCTCGAAGCCAATCAAGCGTTCGCCATCCATCCAAGGTTTGGTCTCGAGGACGGTTCGAATCGGGTTTTTTCCTTCTTCCAAGCGAGCGAAATTTCTAGCATCGTATGTGCCAACAAAGATGTCCAACCAGCGCCGGAACGCCTCATGATTTGGCTCAACCCAGAACTCCATGGCCTCCAATCTGTAGCGGTAGGTTCGGTGCAAGGCCATCCGAGGGTTGAACGAGGGTTCAACTTCCTCCACTGTGAGAAATGCGATGTTGCCGTCCAAACGGTCGTCAACAGCTCGTATCATCTTCCGAGGTGAGAGAGCATTCCACAACGTTCGGTCCAAATCAACGATGCCGCCGTTGATTCTGACATGGACACCTGCATCGGTCCGACTCGAGAGGACAAGTAACTGGTCTTCCTTGGGTCCAGTGAGCCATTTGAGGGACCGAAACACACGGATAAGCTCGCCTTGAACGGTGCGAACATCGGGCTGGATTTGACTGCCGTGAAAGGCATCACCAAGGTAGCCAATGCGAAAGAACAGTCGGACCTTTTCGGTCAGAACACCCTCTCCTCATTCATCAGAAGTGAGGGTAGCGACAGCGTCTTCGGTGGAATATCCGAGTGCGCCAACGGCCCATTCCAAGGCCTGCTTCAGCCAGGGTTGAATCATCGGTGCTTTTCGACTTGGGTCCATCACTTCAATGGCGTCAACCAAGTTCCGGCTGGCGGTGAAGAGCACTTCATCAACGGGGATGTTTTCCAATTCAAGGCGTCGTGCGTAGCGTTGGAATTCCTTCACGGCTACAGGAATGCGTCGGCACTCAAGGGCAAATGAGGCGAAATCAGCGATGTACTCCATGTTCTCTTCATCGAGTTCCATGGCCTTCTTGTAGGCGTTCATGATCTTTCGTCCGGGAATAACGTCGTCTTGGGCATCCATGTTCTTCATGTTGGCAAACTCGGCCCACATGTGGTGGAGTTGGGGAACATCAGCATTGCTGCTAATTTTTGCTTCCAAGTCTTCAAGCGCACCGTCAATATTGCCTTCTCGGAACAAAGCGATGGGTTTCTCCAACAATTCTTGAACCATGTCCTCTTCTCCAAACCGCCGTAGCCGATTCGGCTTTTCAAGGCTCGCTCAAGCGCCGTTGCTCTCAGGATTCGCTTTCCTCATTGTTGGTGAGGGCGCTCTTGATGTCCTCGAGCATGTTGGATTGTGAGTGCTTTCGGTGCATCTCATTGAGCATCATCTTGATGTCCTCCCACTTGCGGATCTTGTAGAAGCAATGACGTGGGTCGTGGTCGACACGGCGGGTTGTTCGCTGGTAGGTTAAGAAAGCGAAGAGAGAACGGAAGAGTCCTTTCCGAACTTTGTCGGCGGTTGAATCATCCGAACTGGAATTGGTCCCGGGGATGGCTGCCCCACTTGCACCTGCACTCACGCCCACGGTCTCTTCCACCAAGCCAACGCCTGAGTCGGTCATGATGGTCACGGTAGCGTAGCCGAGCATGGTCCCCATCGGCGTGCGTTCAACCATCACTTCAGAGATGCGGTCAAACAGGATGCGACGGTGCGACCGGGAGAGCAAAAACGCATGGTGGTAAATGATGGCGTTGCTGGTGACCACGTAGGAGAAACTACGCTGATACTTGTAGGTCAACGCCCAGAAGAGCACGGTGAAGGTGAGGCCCGCAACAAAGTAGTTGTAGGAATCGAACGGGATGAAATCAAACGCTCCGTCCTCTGCTCCAAACAAGCCTGCGATGGCGCTGATGAGGTTATCTGCGGTGATGATGAGCGGAAGGAAGGTTGCACCGAGCATCGCGATGGTAACCCAACGTCCCGAGGTTGAAATGTTGAGCATGCGGTTGGCCCAGGTGAGGAAACCCATGGTGAGCACGAAGCCAATTGGCAGGCTCTCCCAGCTCGTAACCTCGATAAGTTTCGCCGTGAACTTCAGCAAGAAGGAGGCATCGTCGGCCGGATTGAGGCCGTTGGCAAACAACATGTGGACGCCAAAGACCAGCCCTCCAAGCACATACATGCCCAGGAAGGCCAAGGTGCTTGGGCGAGCAACCCCGTTTTCGAGGATTTCTTCACCTGCGATGAGTCGATATTTGTCCCGTGAGCCATCATCTGTTGAGGCATCCTCCTTGGGTTCCTCGGTAGGTTCTTCGGCCACTTCTTCGGCTGCTTGTTCCTCGCTCATGCTCGGTCCTCATCTTGGTATGTTACAAGGTGAGTGAAATAACTTCCCCCGCTGAGTTTCCAAAAAATCAGTGTAAGACGCCCCAAGCATGCTCGGCGTTACCCCGTGCCCAACCGTAGTCCTGCCGGGTTCTTCGGCCAAATTCATCAACGATTTCCAACCTCGTCACGTCAAGTGGATACTCGTTGTAGGTCAGATGAGACCACAGGCCGCCTCGGGTGGGTTGGTCAAAGTGCCAATGCGCTCGTTCAACGGCTTCGACGGTCAACTTGATGCTCGTCCGCCCGTTCCACATGTGGACATTGAAACTTGGAAGCGAGGCGCCGGGGTTGTGGCCGTGTTCACCTTCCAGGCGATGAGAGGCGGTCTTCTCCACTTTCACGCGGGCAAAACGCTCGGTACGCTGATGCTTGGCATCGTGGAAGAGACCACCTTGAGATAGGGCGATGTGTTGGATATCTCTCTTCTTCCATGGACGTGGGTTTCGTGCCGTCATGGTCGGCGAGAGATGAGGTAGGAACCAGTCCATGTACGAGCCGTCTTCGAAGTGAAGGACACCCCAATACCATGGGGGCGAAGGTGCTTGAACACAGACTTTCTGAAAGTAGGCCGTTCCCGTCACGTCCACGCCATCGATTGCACCCTTGACTTTCGTGCCATGAACGCGAAGGATGTCATAACCCATGGAGGCAGCATAGGTGGCTGTCGAAGGGCGCGCCACCGACATCGCAGGATTCCAAGGTGTCAGCGATAATTCCATGGAAGCGGGGGCGCCGTTTTCCACCGCTTCTTTATCGCCTCGGAGGTTCAACCAAAATTCGCCTTTGTCGCTGTGAAGGCCCATGGAAAGGTCGTCGGGAAGTAGCGGCACCACCGCCCCCCCACCNTGTCCCTTGCCGCTTTCTTTTCCTGAGGCGGGCCAAGCTGGATGGTCGTCGGCCATGGCCACCATGTTGCAGGTTCGTTTGATGTAGGGCTCGTGCATGCGTTGGCCGTCAAACCACCAAGCACAAACCATGCCGTCAAGCACCATTCCACCATCTCCGTCAACCCCCGGTCGGCCTTTGGGCTGCCACGGCGTGCCGTTGACTTCAACACGGTCGTTGTCTTTGGTTGACCAGAGCACCATGAGTTGTTTTCCCCAACGTTGACCTTCTGGGTCGTCGATCATGACCAACCACCACCACCAATCCCACGTCATGTGCCACAGCGGTTCGCGGATGCCGAGTTTCCACATCGTGGAAAAGTCGCCTTGGAATGTGTTGAGGGCGATGGATTCGTCCATGGTTCCACCTCACTCAATTTCTTTGGATTTGAACAGCGCACTTCCAAGCAACCAGCAGGCAGCTGTTTGGAACAGCAATACGAGCACGGAGATGATGATGGTGCCAAGCGCACCCAGTCCAAGGCCGGGTGTAGACCAAAACACGTTGAGCGCTTCTGAACCTTCGAGCGAGCCGTTGCCGCCACCCCACAACCCCATCTGAATCAACAACGGTGTATCCGACCACGCCAAAGCCGCACCAGCGTCCACGATATTCATGGCCCAACCGATGACGGAGAATCTGAGAATGGAAGCATCCGGTGCGCCGAGTGTGGTCAAAATCATCCCCAATTCCCACGCTGCAAACGGCAGGGCGAGGACCATTCCGTGTTTCCACATGACGCCAAGGGTGCAAAACAACATCCCGTAGACCATCACGGCCAAGAGAGCCGCCAACCAAACGGCCATCCACACTCCAAGGTCGCTGAATCGGAAGAAGCCTTCACTTGGGCCGGCGAGACCTGTAATGATGGCCAAGATGGCGATGAGGACGGTCAGGTAGACCCACGCCATGGCGTAGAAACCGAGCAGGCGATAGAGGAAGACCTCACCTCTCGCAATCGGTTTGGCGAGCATGAAGTGCATGGTGCCCGAGGTCATCTCGTTTCGAATCAGTCCGGTAGCCATGAAGAGTGGAACAAAAATTCCGATGAGGAAGACCACGCCAAGTTTTCCGATGGCCAGCACGAAACTTCTGTGGATGGATTCTAGTGCATAGGCTTCGTCGTCGGGGTCCTCGTCAACATTGCCGTCGGAGCGAATGACATAGTTGTCCGGGTTCCAACGTTCTGAGACGATCATGATATCGCAAGGAATGCCGTTATTGTTGGCATCTTTTTGCGATGCTGTTCGTGAATCCACATCGCAATCGCCGTTGTCGTCTTTGCCTACGCTACCCTCTGCCAAGGCGTCCCAATCAAAATCGTCCTCGTTAATCCACACGCTTGGATCATCTGGCTGCACCGTTGGGTCGAGGATTCCCGGGTGGGAATTTACGTCGAAAATATCGGTTCCGTACAGATTCTCCTGCCCGTTGGGATAGCCATCGCCGTCCCAATCGTAGGAATCGCCGTCGTTGTCGATGGCTTCGTAATCTCTGGTCATGGCATCGATGTAGAACATCGTCAGAACGCCCATCGCTGCCATGCCGACGATGAGCACCACCCAGGTTGACAGTCGCTTGCGCTGCTGCCTTAGCGTGAACTCAGCAATGGCGAGCGCCTTACGGTCCATTCCGCTCCAAAGGCTGGGGACTTCCTTTGACTGCTTCATGCGCTCCCTCCAGCAAGATAATTGAGCAGGGATTCAAGGTCGTCGTCAGGATTGTCAATGACGCTGACACGGTGATTATTTTCCACGATAAGGCGGGGCAATTCTGCGTGGAGTTGTCCAAAATGGTAGGTTTGAATCAGCAGTTCTTGGTCGGTGGGAAAACTGACGCCAAACACCGCTGGATGGCCCAGCAGGTCTCCAGCAAGCGCCCGCGCATCCTCGCCAATAATACGGATGGTGTGGGGGATTTGGTCAAGCCGCTCCCTAATGGCGTGGAGGTTTCCGAGGGCCACCAGTTTGCCTTGATGGAGGATGACAATCTGTTCGGTAATCCGCTCAATCTCGTTCAGGATGTGGCTGCTCACCAATACCGTACGACCGAGTTTTCCGAGTTCACGAATCACGTTCATGATGGTGGTTCGTGCCAACGGGTCGCAACCTTGGAGTGGCTCGTCGAGGATGATGAGTTCGGGGTCGTTGACCAGTGCGTGGGCGATTTTTGTACGCTGGCGCATGCCTTTGGAGAAGCGACCGATCTCCTTGTTGGCGACATCGCTTAAGCCGACGAAATCCAACACCCGAAGGGCTTCCTTTTCAGCTTCTTTCCTTGTCATGCCGTGCAAGCGAGCGAAGGTGCTGACAAACTCCAGTGCCGTCATCCAATCGTGCATTTTCTCGTGCTCGGGGACGAAGCCAACCTTGGCGTACGGCGACGGGTTCTTCCAAGGGTCAACGCCGAAGAGTTTGACCTCTCCTGCGCTGGGGCGAAGTTTGCCCATAAGCAGCTTGAACAGGGTTGATTTCCCAGCACCGTTCATGCCCAAAATGCCGGTCACACCTCCACTCAATCCAAGCGTCACACCGCTCAGGGCGTGGATTCGGCCGTAGGATTTTGAGACGCCGTTAAAGTACACCACCGGAGCAACCGGTGCGGCGGGCGACACGGCCGGATTCGCCGTTCCTTGTTGGGTGAAATCCGGCATCATTCTCGGGTCACCTCCATCGATGCGACACGGGACGCCAAGACGTAGAGAGCCACAGCGTTCATGGCGATCAGGGCCACGAGCGAATACGCCCACGAATACTGGTCGTAGGTCGTTTGAGTCCCAATGATGGTCTGTCCAACGTGGGCCACGCAGTCGTAGGGTGAGATGAGGTAGAGAAGTTCTCGATCGAACAGATTCTTGACGATGCTTGCCAGTGTTTTGGTGCCGAAGACGATCGCCAACAACCCGATGCCGGGGAAGAACCGCCCGGTGGAGACGCTTGACAGGCTCAGGCCGATGCTTGTGTAGGTGATGATGAGAAGGGCTCCAGCCAGCATCCCTGCGAGAAACATTGGAAACACGTCCACCATCCACGCCCATCCGCGTCCGTAGGCCACCACCTCGGCCAAGAAATACAGGACGTAGGTGATGAGCACCACGACGGCCTGAATCATGGCGACGGAGAGGAACTTCATGCCCACGTAGTCAAATCTGGAGACGGGCCGGGAGAAGTAGAGGGCAGAGGTGCCGTGCTGTCGGTCTTCGGAAATCACACCGCCGACCAGCAGCGCCGCCACGATGGGGTAGTAGAGGACGTTTCGGGGGAAAAAGCCCAGAACGTGTCCGTACAGGTTGTCTCGGCTGACGCCGAACAACGCATGGAATTCAGCGCTGCCCACCAGCCCTGAAAGCAACGTCATCCCTGCATCGGCAAGCGAGGCAAGAAATGCGATGAGGATGAAGATTCGAGTTGGCATGGTCCACGGGCGGTGCCCCTTCCGAAACACACCCAGAAGATGGTGGCGGAGGATGGACCAGTTTCGCATCCAGCGGGGGTTGAGCTGGCCGGTCCACGGCGTGTAGTGTTGCTCGAAGATTTCCCCGCTCTGGGCCGTGCTCGCCGTTTGGACTGCGTCGGGGTTCTCATCGCCGCTGTTGGCGCCCCAAGCGACATCCATCCGTCCCTGTCCCGTCACCGGTGCTTCAGCGCTGTGCCCGTCGTCGCTCACGATGCACCGCCTCCCATCGACTCGGGCGCATCGACCCGTCGTGCTTCGATCGACGACCCCAACAGGTCATCGCTGGATTTGACGCTGTAGCCGAGGTTGTCCATGATGGCGAGGAACAAATCCTCCAGCGAGGCCTCGTATTCGTGCATTCGGCGAACCTGTGCTCCGACATCGGCTGCGGCTTGGAGAATGCTGGTGGTCGTGTCGTCTTGCGTGTGGGCGATTCGCATCACTCGACCTTCCCGGCGAACACGGAAGCCTTGACCCGTCAACCGTTCCTCGAGCCGGGTCGCACCCCCCCACACGTGAATTTCGATTTCTCGGTCAATGGCTTTGAGATCCTCAATTTTTCCCTGAGCGGCCAAGGTGCCCTTGTGCAGAAGGATGATGTTTTCACAAACCCGTTCGACGTCTTCCATGAGGTGGCTGGCCATCAGCACCGACCGCTTGGCGTCGTTGACCATCGTGTTGAGCGTG